>Ga0182741_1000054_pt1 | contig 187783 bp, 175 predicted proteins | sample eDN5th37CBELigOP_FD_128874 | JGI IMG/M metagenome (GOLD analysis project Ga0182741, IMG submission 128874) | Enriched Organic Plus compost microbial communities from Emeryville, California, USA - eDNA 5th pass 37_C BE-Lig OP (version 2) (version 2) ...
ACCCGAGGCCATCATCTGGCCTGCGCCAGCAAGCGGAGCAGCACCGTCATCTGCCCAGGCAATAGCCCCAAGGCCGAACATGAACTAAGATTGAAACCGGACCACCCTATGGGGTCAGGCCACTCGTAGCCCCAGCCTCCGCCTCGGCTAGGATCGCGACACGCCCTGACTGTACAGTTGAAATGAGGTAAATACGTGCCTCCGGGTAGAGGCCGGACCAGCCATTCTCACTGTAACGCTGGCGACACTCGTGGGGTTCTTGTCGACGTTTTGTCGGCACTACGTGCTGGCGATCGATGGTGCTTGCCTTGGAAATCCCGGACAGGGAGCCTGGGCGGTGGTCGCCGACGAATTGACCGTGAGGTCCTCATAAGCCGCTCAGCCTTCTTCGGCCGCGCCCAGGGCACCACGACCAACAACAGGATGGAACTGCAGGGAACGGTTGAGGCCCTTCGCTTGGCGAGGATCCTCAAAGGATGCCCAATCACTATTGTCTCGGACAGCCAATACGTCATTAACAACGTTACCGAACACCTGCCCAACTGGAAAGCTCGAGGTTGGCGGAACAGTGGTGGAAAACCCCTCAAGAACCGCGACCTCTGGGAGCAGGTCGACCGGTTGATGCGAGGCATCAATGTCGCTTGGCAGTGGACCCCGTCGAATGGTGGCCATCACGCTAACGAGCTGGCACACAGGATCGCGCACGAGGCAGCCAAGGGACTTCGCTCCGGCGATCTCGAAGGCCTCCTGAAGGCTTATCCGGAGGCCTTCGCATGCTGACCAGCTGCGAGGTCCTAGATGGGCTTGAAACCATCTCTGCTGCCGAGCTCATCAGCCGTCCTTTCCCTCCCCGTGAAAGCATCGTGGAGCCTTGGCTCCGGCAGGAAGAAACGGCCCTGATCTGGGCTGCTACCGGCGTGGGCAAGACTATGCTCACCCTCTCGCTGGCGATTGCCGTGGCCGGGGGAGGTAGCCTCTGGGAGTGGAGGGCTCCGAAGCCTCGCAAAGTCTGGATCATCGGCGGAGAAATGCACCTGCAGGACCTTCAGGACCGCATCAGGTTGCTAGGTTCCGGGGCAGTGAAAGGTCACGGCTGGGCCTTGGTGGGAGCTAATCTGCAGATCACTGCCCGACAGTCCCAGGATCCCGACAGCGAGTTCTGCGACATCACCAGGATGGAGCATCAGGATGCCAATCTTGAGAAGTGGAAGCGGGACCGTATCGAGTTGCTGATCATCGACAATCTCTCGACGGTGGCTGACAGGGTGGGATTCTAGTTATATGTCCGACGGCTGAAGAGGACAGCGCCCCAGCGCCTTGCATAGATCATCCGCCATAAGGAAAATTCTACTCTCGCAGCGCAAGGGGCTATGGTGGGCCAATAACACCGTGGGCTTCGCCTCTCCTTAGGTTCTTCGGGACCGCCTCCGAGCTCTCATTATACGCCAAGTGCTCAAGATAGATGGAGGGCTCCGCCTGGATCATTGTGACCCGTGGCCGGGGGGTACCTTGATGCCGAATTCAGCGCCGTACTTTTCTATGATTTTACGAGGATCAAGCCCCTCATGTGCGTAAGGATGGTCCATCTTAACCATTTTGATCACATAACCAGTAGTATAACGCTCAACATCTATAGACGTCCCAGGTGTATAGGTTCCAGATGTGGTAGCAGTACCATAGAGATGGTTGCCAGACATGGTAGCTCTGGCGGTTGTTGATTCGGTATAGGATCCGGGAATGTTTATTGCGCTTGTTCGGGTGTCGACGCCAGCTTTCAATATAATGAAGCGATCGTACCCCGATTCTAGGGTCAGCTCAGCAGCCCTGACGAGCGCCCCTGTCCTAGTTCTCGCTTCTGACGTGTAGCCATTTCCCCGGAAGGTAACGTGATAAGTATCAGCAGACAGAGGGGTTTCAGCATACCCGCCCATCAGCCCGTCTGCCTTGTAAGGCGTGCAGCCGGTAGACAGAAGAATCATACCGACAGCGAATAAGCCGTATTTAATCCCCATTTTGATCTGTCCAAAGATTTCGAGTCATGAACACGAGCTTAATACATACTTCTGCGGAGGGCCAAGATGGATTATCGCTTCCCCGTTTAGGTAAAGGTTGCCTGCGGTCTGAGGAGCGCGAACAGTAAGGGCGCTCTTGGCCGATGCTGTTGTACACCGATCGAGGGCTCGGCTTTGGGGCACTCGATGATACGGTCTTTACATGGAGCGAGTTGAGGCGCTTATGCGCTTCCCGCGCAATAGTCCGGCCAATCCAACGGCCAGCTGAAGAAAATTATCCGCGATTAGGAAGGCGGGCCTGCTAGGCTAGTTTCCTCCGCTTGCGGGGGCGACGTTTCACCGCTCCTCGTCGTCCGTCGAGCTTGTGCAACGCTCCCAGCCAATCCTCCAGCGTTAAGCTGACCTACCGACCCCAAACTGCATTAGTCACTTTAGCGGTGAGACCCATTGCAGAGCACTACTCGGCCTTTTGGTCGATGCGCGATCAAGGAGGGTATCCGATAGTGAGGGGAATGTACGTCAAATCAGTACATTAACTGAGGATTCGGCCAAAACCTTCCCCCTTCCCTTAACAAAGACAGTGCTGCACGTCCACTGCACAATGTCCCAAAGGCGAGCAAGACTCCTGTCATGCTTGGTATCTCAACCACAAGTCCGCCTCTGTCGCTGCCCATGCGGCGTTCAGTCATTCAAGCAATTGATTTGTAAGGGTAATTAGGCGACTCCCTATAATAGAACCATCCTCCTCTGAATAGAGTGACGCACGTTCCAATCGAGTTCATCGATCGTCCCTGTGGGAAAGGGAAGGCCGGCAGGATCCTAAAGAACCTGGATCCTCATCAGAAATATCTCATCGTCGTTCGTTGGTGACCGAGGTGCAAAGGGTCATCGAGGGGGCTTCGATCGTGCTTTCTATAATATAATCATCGATAAAGTGCCTGACGTCGGCTTGGTTGTGACGGGAGTATCCTCTTCAAGCTTCGAAGGAAGCAGAGCCGCTCTCAATCAGACGAACCAATGCTTCGGTGCCTCCAGACGGAAGGGCGCTGGCGGATTGTCCTGGCCGCTTAGTCTCCCCAGACAATCAAGGTAACCCGGACCCAATTCTGCAATCGACGAAGCGTCCTTCCGGGACACTCAGGTGACCCAGGCCACTCCATGCCCAAGGAAGCCTGAGACACTGGTGTCGTAGCCTTGGCGTTCGGGGAACATCCTCATCCTCCCCCTAGCCGGAAACTAAGGTCTCCCAGGCCTTTCGTCCCCCTGATTCCAATGTGTCTGCCGCCGTTCATGCGGCGAGCGATCGCTCAAGCCATTGGAAATTCGAGGTTTTTTTACCCCATCCCTTAAATAAGAAACCACTCGAAGGTACCCCTCCAAAGATGACCCAATCCCAAAGACTGACCCCTATCCAGATCTTCGATCGTCCCTGCGGTACAGGGAAGACAACCAAGATCCTGAGAGAGCTGGATCCCAACAAGAAGTACCTGATCGTAGTCCCGACCTTGAATGAGGTGGAAAGAGTAATCAGGGATGCTTCAGTCCCCTTTGTCCAACCCAGAGATGATGTTGGTTATTCCACTAAATATGACCATCTGAGCGTCCTGCTCAAGACACATAAGAACATCGTCACTACCCACAAGCTCTACTCTGACATCGCCTTGCTTGCCAGAGCCGGGTGTCTTCAAGACCGAGATATCATCATTGACGAGGTTCTCGATGTCTGCTCCCAGGTTGAGGGGGTCTCAGCTTCGAGCTTCGAGGAGATCTATCTTGGATCAGGGTATGTCTCGATTGGACGAGACGGTAGCGTCAGACCAACCCAGAAGTGGGATGAGGACCACGCCTCGCTGGCGGACACTCTCAAGACCAAGATCTATTGTCTCGCCTCTGCGGGGATGCTCTTTTGGCAGAAACCCGTTCTCCTAAAGGTGCTCCCCAGAGACCTTCTGGTTGCCGGGAGGTCTCTTAAGGTCTGCACCTACAAGGCGGAGGGGTCAATGTTCGTGGCCTATCTGAATAAGCTCGGCATCCCATACGAGATCGATGTTGATCCAGAAGAAGAGCGCAGTTTCAAAGTGCTGGCTCGGCAGCTGATCGATGTCAGAAGCATCTCACGGTTGGATAAGGGAAGCTGGTCCTACTCGGGACAGTCAAAGGGAGGAGTAGCGGCTCAGGTAGTTTCAAGCGCTCTACAACAGCTCCGCAGGAAGGATCTCGCAGGTGTCGCGTTGGACTGTATCATCATCACTTGCAGGAAAGACCGCTGGTATCTCGAAGGCAAAAGCCAAGGGGCTAAGCGTCGGGCCGGGCCATATGCCAAAGGGTCGCGGCTGTTCGAGGGATCTCACTGGCTGGCCAATACAACGAGAGGCACCAACGACTTCAGCCACTGCAGTCACGCCATCTACCTCTACGATCAGCACATGAATCCGTACATCCGGCAATGGTTGGGACTCGATGGAGATAGGGAGGCGAACGACCGATACGCGCTTTCTGAGCTGATCCAGTGGGTCTACAGGACGCGGGTGCGCAAGGGAGAGCCCATTGTTCTCTATCTCCCGTGCAAGCGAATGAGGAGGTTGTTCACAGAATGGCTTGCATAGGAGGAGGAGATTTTGGGGATCGCTGCTTGATCCGTAGGACGTGACCCGTCAATGGGAGTGGTGGACATTTTTTCAGAATTTTTGTCCGCCATTTCGGGAGGGGTCGCTGACCTCTGTTCCCCCCGTGCCCCCTATCAGTCTTCTATGAAAGGCGAACTGGGCTTAATCGTGTCGTCGGGCGTCCCTGCCATGTCTTAGGGCATCAGGGCTCGCTCCGACCATGGGGTGGGCCCTTACTTGTCTCGGGTGACAGCCCACTTAATTCGTGGGCTTGAGCCGTTCGCTGGAGGTGTCCTTGTACGTTAAGGCATACCTCTGCGGACGATCTCCGAGTGCCTCCTTTGGGTGTCCATATGGGTTGACATCAATCAACGGACAACGGTATCAACGAGCAGGACTTCAACGGACACTGGGGCTAACCGTGACTACCTTCCTTTATGCTCGTGTCTCGACTGCTGATCAGACCCTAGCTCACCAGCGCACCCAAGCAGAACAAGCTGGCTTCAAGATTGACGAGGTGATCGCAGACCATGGCATCTCGGGTGTCTCCACGATGCTACGCGATAGGCCCCAGGGCAGGAGGCTGTTCGATCTGCTGCGGAAGGGAGACACGCTGGTGGTGAGGTGGGTGGACCGTCTGGGGCGCAACTACAGCGATGTCACGGACACAATCAGGGAGTTCATGAAGCGAGGTGTCATCATCAGGACTGTCATCAATGACATGACCTTTGACGGCTCCACCACAGACCCTGTTCAGATGGCTGTCAGAGACGCGCTGATAGGCTTTATGGCGGCGACAGCACAGGCGCAGCACGAGGCCATGAAAGCTGCGCAGAAGGCTGGAATCGAGGCTGCAAAGGCAGATCAACGGAAGTACTTGGGACGTAAGCCCAGCTACGATCGCAAGGCTCTTGAGGCAGTCGTGGACATGCTGGTCGCAGGAATTGCTGGGACAAGTGAGATTGCCAAGGCTACAGGGCTTACAAGGCAAACTGTGCTAAGGATCAAGGCAGACCCAGCGAAGGCTGAGGCCGTATTGTCGACATGGGAGTGACAAGCAGGATTGAGTGCAGCGGTTCAGTCCCACATTTTTTGATCATGGCATTGGTCCTGCCTCATTCCTGAGAGAGCTCATTTCACCCAGATCAACCGCATAAGCTGTTAGTCGAGGTCGAAAGGTTCGATCAGGCACAGGCCTTTGTGGAGGCCGGGCAGCCTTGCCAGTGTTTTTCCATAGGATTGGTCTGACTTGCCTGAGGATCTCCCGGTCAGGGCCAGCTTGACGTCTTGGGGGACCGCAAACCTTATGCAGAGGTCCTCGAACAAATGACGCCATCCATGGATAGGGCGAACGCCTTCGTGAAAAGGTCCAATGGCGTGAAACCAACGTCTGACCGCGTCTGCGGCGCCTTTAGCGAACAGTCGCCCTGAGGCCTTGCTGTCCACGAAGCCTCTAAATCCCTCAGCTATCAAAGCAGGGTGCACCGGGATTATTCGTTTCGATGATTCGTTCTTTAACTGCCTACCGTTCGTATCTGTGATCCAGAAGTACCAGATGCCTTCGTGCTCGGCGAAGTCCTCGCGCTCCAGTTTATCGAGCTCACTGATACGTGCACCAGTATAGGCTGCGAGCCATGGCAACCATCGGCAGCGTGGATCGTTGGCAAGCCGGGCAGCCGTGAGTATCGTCGGAGCCTCCTCAAACCAGATGGCGGAGATATCTGAGGCCTTCCTTTTGAAACGAGGAGGTCGGAATTTCGAGACGTCCGACAATGCCGTTTCTAGTGCTTTCACATGACGGAAGCGTGCTGTTCCCCAGCGGAGGACAGTCTGGACTGCCTTCGCCTTGTCCACGATAGTCCGGTTGGTGTTTTCGGTTTTCTTTTGGAGGTGCTCAACCCAGGACTCAAGATCAGCCAGGGTGACGGTTGAGGCGTCCTTGCCTTGCTTTCCACGATAAGTGCTGAACTCGCGGCAGCGCGATTTGTATTGCGAGATTGTCTTATCCGGGAACGGCTTGGTCTCGCGGCCTTGGGAACGATACGCTGCCTCGGCGTCAATGATCTGATCGAAGGTAACCCTTGTGTTTGCTTCTCGGGTTGCCTTGGCTACCGATGATGCCTGAGGAAAAATAAACTCCGGGAAGCGCTCTTCATTGGTGTCCGGGCGATAGTCCCCACTGGCACGACGCTCGAGCAGGGCTGCAGCTTCGTCCATAGCTCTGGAGACATGAGCGAGAAGCTGGAGGCGACTGCCATTGGTTATTGTCAGGTGGTGCTTACGCAAGACGACATCGACGAAGGGGCCGAACCGTTGTTCACGTCGGTCCTGAGGCTCTTTTCGGATTGCCAGCGGGTTGATGATAAGCGGGTTCGCTTGGACAGTTGCATTTTCGCCCTGAACCCGTTGCCAGAGTTCTGGGGGGCCGGGGTCGTCTTCAATCAGCTTGAATGCTGAGTAGACCTCACCCGCCAAGGCAACGCATTGCTTGTTGGTAAGCGTTTCCGCACCGCCTCGGAAGCTATCCCAGATGCGATTGAATTCGCTTTGAGCCTCTGCCGCCAATTCCTTCGCCTTGGGGCCATCCTTGGTCCTCAGCGAGACCTTCAACTCGCTGCCTACCTTTAGCGTGAAGCTTTTACCGTCGATGGTGACGGTCACTTGCTGGCCCTTAGCAACCGGGAGAACGTCCCGGGGAACCCTCTGTCGATAGAGGTAGACACCTGTTTTTGGGTGCTTGGTAGGACGGGTCATCGCGAGGACCATGTAGACCACCTGTGTGTACCACCGGCGGCTTCAGATTTGCCTGTAATACCAGATACTTCTGGATAATCAACGGGATAGGATGGTGCTGCTGGCGAGGATTGAACTCGCGGCCTCTCCCTTACCAAGGGAGTGCTCTACCACTGAGCTACAGCAGCAAAGACCTTGGGGCGCTGCCATTTGCGCCTCTGTCTCAAGGACGGGCGGAAACTGCCACAGCTCCCGGTCAGAAGCAAGTGAGCAGTTTGCCATAATTGACGCATTTTGCGATATCCTCAGATATCTGCATGAAACCGGCGGTCGGCGCGCCGCACAGGCTGGATGGGCTTGTGGATTTCGTGATCGGGATAGGCCAAGGAATGACCAAGAGGGATGCAAACAAGGCGCCCACAGCTGCACAGAAAAGCGAAAGGCTGGCGGCGGCTCTGCGGGCAAACCTGCTGAAGCGCAAGGCGCAGCTGCGGGAAAGGCGGCAGGCTGCGGCATCGGCCGAGGGCGATGATTCGGCTACGCCTAGCAGCATGGGCGAGGCCGAGGCGGCGCGGGAGGCTTAGGAGCGGTGCCCTCCAGGCGTAAGATCCTCGCTGCCCGAAAACGCCAGAGAGGGGCGGCGGGCACCATGGCGCGGATGTCCCAATGTCAGGGCGAATTTCGGAGAACGGGACGTTCCTTGCGAAACAGGCTCCACAGGTTCGGGCAAGGGACGGCATAATGAGCTGATTCGCAGAGGGGCACTGCGGCCCGGCTATACGCTGGTCCGTGGTTGTGTTAAGGAGCGTCGCCGCTGGACAAGCTGGCAATGTGCATGACGGGGCGCGACGTTTCGCTGGTCCCAGAGGAAGCTGAATGGACAAGATTCGCATTCGCGGCGGCAATCGCCTCACTGGTGAACTTCAGATCTCGGGCGCGAAGAACGCTGCGCTGCCGCTGATGATTGCCAGCCTGCTGACGGATGAGACGCTGACCCTGCGCAATGTGCCGCGGCTTGCGGATGTCGCCCTCCTGATGCGGATCCTCGGCAATCTCGGCGTCGATATCAGCGTCGACGGCAAGCGCGCAGGCATGAACGGCATCCAGGGCGATACAGTGCATCTCACCGCCCGGTCGATCGTCGACACCACCGCCCCTTACGAGCTGGTGTCGCGCATGCGCGCCAGTTTCTGGGTGCTCGGACCTCTGCTTGCCCGCTGCGGCGAAGCGCGGGTGTCGCTGCCCGGCGGCTGCGCCATCGGCACGCGGCCAGTCGATCTCCATATCCAGGCCTTCCAAGATCTCGGCGCAGATGTGGAGATCGAGGCAGGCTACGTGGTGGCGAAGGCGCCCAAGGGGCTGCGGGGCAACCGCATCCATTTCGGCAAGGTTTCAGTGGGCGCGACCCATGCGGCCCTGATGAGTGCGGTGCTCGCCCGGGGCGAGACGGTGATCGAGAATGCCGCCCGCGAGCCCGAGATCGTCGATGTGGCCGAATGCCTGGTGAAGATGGGCGCCCGGATCGAGGGCATCGGCAGTTCCACGCTCAGGATCGAGGGCAGGGACCGGCTGCATGGCGCGACCCATGAGGTGCTGCCGGACCGGATCGAGACCGGAACCTATGCCATGGCGGTGGCAATGACCGGCGGCGATGTCCATCTGGTCGGCGCGCGCGGCGACTTGCTCCCGGGCGTCATCGAGGTGCTGCAGCAGGCAGGCGTTACGGTCGAAGGGACCAATAATGGCCTGCGCGTCGCCCGCAACGGGGCGGCATTGCAGCCGGTGTCAGTGACGACGGAGCCCTATCCGGGATTCCCGACCGACCTTCAGGCGCAACTCATGGCGCTCATGACCCGGGCGGAGGGCACGTCCACCATCACCGAGACGATCTTCGAAAACCGCTTCATGCATGTGCAGGAGCTTGCCCGTCTCGGGGCTGACATCCGGCTCAATGGCGATACGGCGCAGGTCATCGGCAGCAAGAAGCTGCTGGGCGCGGAAGTCATGGCGACCGATCTGCGCGCGTCCGTGTCGCTGGTGATCGCTGCGCTGATGGCGGAGGGCGAGACCATGGTGCACCGGGTCTATCATCTCGACCGGGGCTTCGAGCAGCTGGAGAAGAAGCTGAGCGCCTGCGGCGCCGAGATCGAGCGCATTGCCTCCTGACAGCATCAGACCGATTGCCTGTGTCCTTGCGGTGGTAAGCCGCGGGGAGGAGGTTCTGCTGGTGCGGCGCGCCAATCCGCCGGACCAGGGCAAGTGGGGGTTCCCCGGCGGCAAGATCGAATATGGCGAGGCCGTGCCTCACGCCACGTTGCGGGAGCTGCGCGAGGAGACCGGGATCGAAGCCGAGATTCTCGGCCCGGTCGATGTCATTGATTTCCTAGAGCGCGAAGGCGCTAGAACGGGCCGCCATTTCATCCTGATCGCCATGCACTGCCGCTGGGTTTCGGGTGATCCGGTGGCGGCGGACGATGCGCTGGAGGCCAGATGGTGGCCAGTCGATGCGATTGGCGGGCTTGACACCAGCCACGATGTCGAGCGGATCGCGCGGCTGGCGATCGGGCGGGACGGCTGACCGTTCCCGCCCGTCAGCTGATCATTTCAGGCGCTGAAGCAGTTCTACGGTCGGATAGCCGTCGGCCGGGAGACCGAGCTTTCGCTGCATATCCTTCACGGCGATACGGGTCTTGGCGCCGATGATGCCATCGAGCTTGCCCACGTCATAGCCATGGCGAACCAGCGCCTGCTGCAACTGCTTGCCCTGGGCGAGGTTGAGCGCCTCGGGGGCGTTGCCGCGAGAAAGGGCCGGTGCACCGGAAAGGCGAGTGGCAAAATAGGCCGCTGTCAGCGAATAGATCAGCGACTCATTCCATTCCGTGTAAACGCGGAAATTGTCATAGGCCAGGAAGGCCGGGCCTTTCCGTCCCATGGGCAGCACCAGCGAGGCAGGCATGTTGTCCGCCGGCAGGGTGCCGCTGGCGGCGCGAACGCCCCACTTCACCCACTGAGCCCGCGGATGGGTAATGTGGAGATCCGACTGGTCCCAGGGCAGGTTTTCCGGCACGCGCACTTCCTGCAGCCAGGGCTGGTTGGCCTTCCAGCCGATGGACTTAAGGTAGTTGGCGGTCGAGCCGATGACGTCGGGAATGCTGCGCATCAGGTCGCGGCGGCCGTCGCCGTCATAATCGACGGCATATTTCACATAGTTCGTGGCGAGGAACTGGGTCTGGCCCATTTCGCCGGCCCAAGGGCCGATCATCTGGGCCGGGGTGAGATCGCCGCGCTGGATGATCTTCAAAGCGGCCATGAGCTCCTCGCGAAACTTCTCCGGCCGGCGACAATCATAGGCGAGGGTGGCGAGCGAGCGCAGAACCTGCTTGTCGCCCATAAACGCACCAAAGTCGGTCTCCAGCCCCCAGAAGGCCACGATCACCGGGCCGGGCACGCCATATTGCTGCTCGGCACGCTTGAAGACAGACGCATATTTTTTCAGCAGTTGCCGTCCCTTCTCGAGGCGGTTCTTGTTGACCATCCGGTCGGAGAAGGTGAGGAAGCTCTGAGCGAAAACAGCCTGTCCGCGATCGGACTTGATGACGGCGGGATCAGGGGTAAGGCCATCGAGGGCCTGGGAGGCGACGGCAGGGCTGATGCCCTGGCTGATCGCCTGCTTCTTGAAGTTCTGCAGCCAGGCATCGAAGCTCATGCCATTGTTGCAGGCTGCGGATGCTGCACTTGCCATCATGGCGCTGAGGCTCAGAGCCGCGCCCAGCGTAATCAATCTGCGCATTCTTGAAGGTCTCCCTACGCACTTGCTCCACTGTGCTGCCGGGAGCGGCCACGTCAAGCCGGATTAAGCAAATTCACCGAATCTCAGGAATGACGCCGGCGGACGCCGGTCGGGCGCGGGTGCTCGCACTCGTCGAGGCGGTTGAGCAACTGCTCGATATCAAGGGGAAGCGGGGCCTGCAAGGCCGGATCTTCCACCCGCAGGCGCTGACCGATCCTGCGGAGCGCGAGGCGGCCAATGTCCTGTGTCTGCATATTCACTTTCTTACCACTCCAGTTTGGGGACTCATCTTCTGCTGGCTTGTCGGGATCTCTATTCCGGGCTGGCATGACTGGTCCTTTGCAATGCATCCAACAAACGCATGCCGCCCCCGAATGTTCAGAATTCGCCAGTATCCGCGACAATCTGGTAAAGGATCCGTAAAGGGCCGGAAGATGAAAGTCGAAGGGGCCGATCATCGAGTTGAATCGGCCCCCGCTTGATGGTGTTCCCGGTCAGATCTGCTGCCGGTATTTACATCTGGCTCGGGAAATACTGATAGAGCCAGGTCTCGCTGAGGGCTCGGCCGTCCTTGCCGCGGAGAAAGAGGCGCATGTCGACGGGTTCGTCGCCCTCGGCCTTCACGTTGAAGAAGGCGCGGACGCGCTTTCTGTTATTGGCCAGCGGATAAGCATCGACAAGCCCGAGTTCACCACGGGAGATGGTCACAACCGCCTCTATTTCGCCCCGCTTGTAGGACTCGAGGTCACCGCCCTCAAAGTCGATCACGAACTTGGTGACGCCCTTGGGGCGTGGCTGGCCGGCAATGCCGCCGATGCCGGAGAAGGTGTCGACGACACGGCCAAGCGGGGCCGGGAAGGGCTCATCGGCCTCCCAGTGCAGCCAGTAGGAGAGGTTGATCTCCTTGCCCGGCACGGCAGGCTCGGCGGGAACCCAGTAGGCGACGATATTGTCGTGGATCTCATCGTCGGTGGGTATCTCGACCAACTGGACCGAGCCGGCACCCCAGTCACCCTTGGGTTCGACCCAGACCGAGGGACGCCTGTCGTAGAATACCCCATCGTCCTGGTAGTGGTCGAAGGCGCGGTCGCGCTGAAGAAGGCCGAAGCCGCGCGGGTTGTTATCCTGGAAGCTGTTGGTCATGACCCGTGGCGGATTGCCGATCGGGCGCCAGATGCGCTCGCCGGCACCCGTCCAGATGGCCAGGCCATCGGAATCATGGATTTCCGGACGCCATTCGACCGCCTGTCTGCGGTTGTTTTCGCCGTACCAGAACATGCTGGTCAGCGGAGCGATGCCAAGCCGCTGAATGGGCTTTCGCGGATAGAGGCAGGCTTCGATATCCATGACGACGCCGGCGGATTTCACGCAGTCCATGCGAAACGCGCCTGCAATGCTCGGGCCATCCATCAGGCAGTAGATGATGATCTTGTCGGGCGAGCCGTTAGGCTCCATCCAGAAGCCGACGAAGCGCGGGAACTCTTCCGGCGTCGGAAGGGCAGTGTCGATGGCAACCGCGCGGGCGGACAGGCCATACTGGTCGAGCGCACCGGATGAGCGGAAATAGGCGGCGCCCAGGAAGGCCAGCCAGTCGGTCTTTTGCGAGGGCGCCATGACCCGGAAGCCGGCAAAGCCAATATCCTCGGGCAGCCCGCGGGCCACGTGATCCTCGGGCATGTCGAAATAGGACTTACGATACTGGATCTGACGGGCCGTGCCATTTTCCACCACGGCGATAGAGCAGGGCTCCTGGAAAAAGCGGCCGAGATGGAAGAGCTGGATCGGCGGCGCATCGGCGCTGTCTGCGAACAGGCTCGCGTCACGGCGGAAGATGATCTTCTGGAAGGCGTCGTAATCGATCTCTTGCAGGATCTCGCCGTGGGGCGATTTCGGATCGTGCCAGGGCGCATCGGCCAGGGCCCTGGCCTTCTGCTTGAGGAGATCGAAGGAGAAGGGCTCCGGTGCGCCGAAGCTCAAGATATTGCTCAGCGCGCTGGCCGTCTGGCCGGAGGCGCCGACGAAAGCCGCCGTAAGGCCGAGAAGCATGCTGGAGAGAACCTGGCGTCGATTGGCTGTCATTTATTTACTGGGCTCTTTGCTGTGAACCGCTGCGAGTGACGTTGATACACGGCTGCGGCACGTGCCGGAAGGGATGGCCGCAAGGGAAAAGGATCATCGCGCCTTCCTTTTATCCCGACGCCAAGAAGCGCAACAGAAAAGCGGCGCGAGTTTGGCATCGCGCCGCTTCATCGCATGGTTTTGGCCGACCAGATCAGTCGGAGGTGCCCGGCGTCGCGGTGCCGGATGACCCGCCAGGCGTCGTCGATTCAGCCGGCGGGGTGGTTGTGCTGTCCGTGCTGTCCGTGCTGTCCGAGGGTGCGGTCGAGGCCGGGGGCGCTGACGGCGTAGAGGGGGCCGTTGACGGCGCCGGCGTTGACGGCGCCGGGGTTGATGGCGGAGTAGACGATGCCGGTGGCGTCGTGGTCTGATTGGTGGTGGATGGCGGGGGCGTCGTGGTTGTGGGTGTCGATGATCCGAACAGGCCGGCAAACCATGCCACGATCAGCAGGATGACGACGATGATGCCGATCCAGAGGGCTGTGGAGCCCGACTGGCGCGGTTCGGTTGGCCGAGGGTCCGATGGCATTGTCATGTAAGTCTCCTCATGCGGCTGTGGTCTGCAGGTCGGCGATGCGCTCGCTCAGCGGACGCAGCATTATCGCCGACGTCCTCAGAGCAATATCTCGCCTGCAACGAAGGCGAGGATGACGAACAACAGGAAGATGATGAAGCAGATGCCGAACAGGATCTTGGAGAGCGTTCCGGTGATCGAGGACACGCCGGTGAAGCCGAGAGCGCCCGCTGCCAGCGAGATCACCAGAAAGATCAGAGCCCATTTCAGCATGCAGATCGAAGCCTCCGCGTTGCAACTGCGGCGCTCCCCATGCGACGAGATTGTGCCGGGGAACGGCAGATAAACGCAATCAGTGGGCTGAAGGTTCCCTGCAATTTTCGGGTGTATGGCTGGGCCGAAATGAAGAACGGGCCGGAGGTCCGACCCGTTCCGTGCATGAAATGGCTGCGACGCCCGTCAGGCCAGCTGCAGCTCGGACGGCGAGGGCGCCTGCCGCATCTGGTCGAGAGCATCTGGGCGGATGTGGCGCCGATCAATCTCCTCCTTGAGGAAGTCCACATCGATCTGGCCACTCTCGACGCATTCGCGCAGCAGGCCGAAGAAGAACTTCTCCTGGTTCGGATCGGGATGGCGCTGGTAGCGGCCCGGCTTGGTGATCCCGTTGTTGCCCAGCAGCTTAGCCAGCCAAGCGAATTTCACGCGGTTGGTGAAGTCGATCGGCAGGCCCGTCTTCCAGGGCTGGGTCTTGCGCTTGGTATTGTGCAGCAGGCGGGTCCGGGTGGTCAGGCGGTCGAAATCGTTCCATTCCGGCTCGAGCTCGCCAATGGTCTCGCGCGGCTCATAGGCGAGGATGATCCAGTCCTCATAGTCACGCTCGCCGCGGAACAGGGCATCGAAATTGTCGGCCAGGTTCCAGTGGCGGAGCTTGGCGCAGTCGAGCAGCATGACGCTGCTGGCGATATAGTCCGGGCGACCATTGTGGCCGGGACGGTGACGGGCGAAGATCGCCTTGCCCTGCATGTCGCGCTCGAAGAGCTCGTTCACGTCGCCGGCGGCAAAGATATCCGGGTCGATGACGATGGCGCGGCCCTCATAGCCCATCAGCTCGGGCGGCATGAAACGCAGCGGGGTGAAGGACTGCAAATCGTCATTGGTCCAGACGCGCTGGGTGCCGGCGCGCAGGAACTTCTTGCCCTCGTAATCCCTGAATTTCGGGAAATCTTCCTGGGTGATGATGCGTACGTCGAAAGCGTCCGGATTGCGAGAGTTGCGACGGAGCGAGTGAGCGGAAACCAGAGCCCCCACCATCTGCTTGGCATTGGTGTGAATGAAAACCGTGTTCTTCATGTCGGGTCTCTTCCGGAGTTCGAGAGCATTGCCGCCCGGTTGAGGCGTCACCTCGGTCATAGTCAGGCCGGATCATACCGGCCATGGGAAGCACGCTCAAGCGCGCACTATGATGCAGCGAATGCAACCTTGACGGCGTAAGTTGGGATTGTGCAATCTATAAGAGGAATCTCAATCGGGGACTCGCTCAAGTATGTCGCAAGCCGTCAGCACGCTCAAATGCTCCGTCATCATGACTGCCAAGAACGAAGAACGGCATATAAGAGCAGCCATATCCAGCATCCTTGCCCAGAGTCTTCCTGATTTCGAGCTCATCGTGATGGATGACCGTTCGGTGGACCGGACGGTGGAAATCGTCCGCGACATGGCCCGGGAAGATCCGCGGATCACGCTGCTCTGCGCGAGCGGGAGCGGGCGGGTCGCCTGTCTCAATGCGGCGCTCGCCTGCGCGAGGGCGCCCTATGTGGCGATCATGGACGCCGATGACCTCGCCAATCCCGAGCGGCTCGCCCTGCAGGTGCGGTATCTCGACCTCAATCCCAATGTGGTGGCGGTTGGCGGCGCCGTGAGCTATCTCGCGGCAAGCGAGACGATGATTCCAGCACCCGATGGCCGTAAGGTGACCCAAAAGCCGGCCCGGCCGCAGAGCCGTCTGGAGGGGATCGTCTTCAAGCCGCTGCCGATCATGCACTCTGCCGCCATGATGCGGCTCGATGCGGTGCGCGAGGTCGGGGGTTACCGGGAGGCCCTGCGGCACCAAGAGGATACGGATCTGTTCCTCAGGCTCGAGGAAATCGGCGAGGTGCACAACCTGCCGGAGGTCCTGCACTATTACCGGCAGCACCAGAACAATACCAGCCGCCGGCACATGGTAGCGCAGTGCGCATCCCGCCAGCTGGCTCTGGCGCTCGCACGACGGCGCCGGCTCGGCATGAATGACTGGGCCTACGAGCACGGCAGGGCAGCAAGCTGGGCCTTGCTGCTGCTGCGGGATCCTCTGCTGGCGGCGCGGGCGACCCTGGGGACGGTGCTGCTGGTCATGCGCCATGGGAGAAAACGGCGGAAGCTGCGCCGTTCGCTCGAAAAGGCCGCGCAAGCCGTCGTGGAGGATAGAGAGCGCCAGCTGAACGGAGCGAGCAAGGTCATGCCCAGGGCCAAAGAGGCGGCCTGATGGCGACAGCGGGCGGAAAGGCACAACCGAAAGCGGACAGGCAAGCGTATCTTGGACCAGCAGGCGCTCGGTTCCTGGAAAATCTCGTCTATCGCAAGACCATCAGGCCTCGCGGGCTCAGGCGGGTGATCTCGCATGCGATGTTCCTGGCGCTCGATGCCCGACAGGGACGGCGCTGCGGTGCAGGCGACCTGCGCAAGATGTTGCCGCCGGTCCAGGGGGCACGCCCCGCCACCACCGATGGTCCCTGTTCGCTGATCGCGTTTGGCGATCCGCGGTTCATCAGCCGTTTCGCCCCGGCACTCATTGCCTCGATCCGGGAGAACAGCCCGACGACGAGCCTGCACCTGCATCAGTTCGGCGAGAAGACAGAGGCCCTGCCTTCCGTCGTCACGGGTACGAAAGGGGTCAGCTTTTCCTGGGAAGCGAGCCTGTGCGACGGCATGAGCCCGGCGCGCCGCTGCCAATATTACCAGAGCATGCGGTTCATCCGTCTGGCCGAGTTTCTCCAGACGGCGCGACGCGGCCTGCTGGCAATCGACATCGACAGTGTGGTCCGCCGCAACCTCGATGCCTGCCAGCATTTCTGGCAGAATGCCGATATCGGACTCATCCTGCGGTACGATTTTGCCGATCCCGGCAAGAGGGTACTGGCGGCCGCCCTCTACGCGGCGCCGACAGATGCGGCGCGGCGGTTCATGAGCAAGGGCGCGGGACGCATGCTTCCCCATGTGCTGCTGTCGCCCTTCACAGAAAAGCTTGACCAGCGGTGCCTGCAGCGGACCTTCCAGCGTGACGCGGAAGGGGTGAGGATCGTGCCGCTGCCCATGACGCTTGCCGCGCTCGACGGGGAAGACGCCGTTATCGTGTCCTATCGCGGCAAGCGGAAGAACCAGGCCCTGCAAGCGCAGGCGCATCCAAAAAGCAACGTTTGACAAAAAAGCGAACCGCATCGGCGGTTCTGCTTGATCACCAGTTATTCGACGGCGCAACTGATCCTATGATCCGGAAGACTGGGCCGTCGCCTGACCGCCTGCCCGACAGAGGCAGGACCAAGCGGCAGGCCTTCCCGGGTTGGTCGAAGGGTGGGGGAGGAGCGTGAGGTTGTTTAACCGGGGAACAAGCTGGCGCCTGGGACTGGCCGTCCTTGCCGGTTTCATCGGCGCTGCCGCCTCTGGTGACACCATAAAGGCGCAAGGGGCTGGCGAACAGGTGGAGCTGGTGATCGGCGGCGGCGGGGTGACCGGCGTCTATTATCCCGCGACGGGCGCCATTTGCCGGCTGATCAACGAGCGCCGTCACGAGAACGGCCTGTTCTGCGTGGCCGAGGCAAGCGACGGGTCGGTCGAGAATATCGACAGGATCGGCAGCAAGGACTTCCACCTGGCGGTGGTTCAGGCCGATGTTGCCGCTGATGCGGTCCATGGGCTCGGGCGCTGGTCGGTCGGCGACAAGGTGGAAATCCGCGCCGTGGTCGGGCTCTATCCCGAGGCCATCACCATCATTGCCCGGGCCAATGCCGGAATAAACAAACTCGAGGATCTCAAGGGCAAGCGCGTGGGAATCGGCAATGCCGGGTCCGGGGCACGGGCAAGCTGGGGAGCGGTCGAACGGGTGCTCGGCTGGCAGCGATCCGATATCCGCGCGGTGGAGGTCGCCTCGGCGGACCAGGGACAGGCTCTATGCGACGGTCGTATCGACGCCTATGTGTGGTTTGCCGGCCATCCGTCGGCAAGCGTCGAGGAGACGCTGGCCAGCTGCGAGGCGGTGATCCTGGATGTGCCGGCGGAGATCGCAGAAAAGCTGCTCGACGAATCGCCCGCCTACCGGCGGATTACCATTCCGGCCAACACCTATCCCGACCAGGAAGATCCGGTCGAAAGCATCGGCTCCATCGCGCTGCTGGTCGCAGGGGCCGAGGTGAGCCCCGAGACCGTCGCCAAGGTGGTCGATACGCTGACGCGGGACGTGGACCATCTGCGCCAACTGCATCCGGCACTCAGCCAGACCTCACGAGCCGTTTTCACCGAAACAGGAGCCATTCCGCTGCATCCCGGCGTGCAGCTCGATCTCAACACCGCAGGCAGCAGGTAATCCAGCGTCTTGCAACTTCAGGGTGATTCAAATCCCGGCCCGCAGGGGGTAGGGTCATGAACATCGCTGACACCCGGAGACCTGCTTCCCATGGACGAATACAAGCCGTCGAATGCAGCAACTCGCCCAGCTTCCGATGGCAATGCGCGCGCCCTTCTGAGCGCCATGTTCCAGGCGGCAGTGGCCGCAGCCGATCCGATGACGGTGCTCTCCCACTATCTGCCTGATCCGCCCAAGGGCCGCACCGTCGTGGTCGGGGCTGGCAAGGCGGCGGCAGCCATGGCGCGGGCGCTGGAAGAGAGCTGGCGCGGGCCGCTGGAGGGACTGGTGGTTACGCGCTATGGACACGGGATGCCCACCAGCAAGATCCGCGTGGTGGAAGCCGCCCATCCGGTGCCGGATGAGGCCGGGCTCAATGCGGCGAGGGAAATCCTCGCCATGGCCTCGGGGCTTACCGAGAATGACCTGCTGATCTGCCTGATTTCCGGTGGTGGTTCGGCGCTACTGGCCCTGCCGGGGGAAGGGGTGACCTTCGCCGACAAGCAGGAGGTGAACCGGGCGCTGCTGGCGTCCGGCGCAACCATCACCGAGATGAACTGCGTGCGCAAGCATCTCTCGGCGATCAAGGGCGGCAGGCTCGCGGCCGCGGCCTGGCCGGCGCTGTGCGTATCGCTGCTGATCTCGGATGTGCCGGCGGATGATCCTTCCATGGTCGCGTCCGGCCCCGGTCTGCCTGATGCCACAACGCGGGCGGATGCGCTCGCCATCATCTCGAAATACAAGATCAATCTCAGCGAAAGGGTGCTGGCCTGGCTGCGCGATCCGGCCTCGGAGACGCCCAAGCCGGATGACCCACGCCTACAGAACTGCGTTGCCCGGATCATCGCCGCGCCGTCCATGTCGCTAGCGGCGGCGCGCAGGGTGGCGGAGGAAGCAGGCTACAGCGTGGTTGATCTGGGCGACCGGGTCGAGGGCGAGGCGCGGGAGGTCGGGGCGTCGCATGCGGAATTCGCCCGGGAGATCGCCGCGGGCCGAGTGCCGGTCAAGGCGCCGGCGGTGATCCTGTCCGGCGGCGAGACAACGGTTACGCTCGGCAGCCAGGGCGGCGGCCGCGGCGGGCGAAACAGCGAATATGCGCTGAGCCTCGCGCTGCATCTCGACGGTCTGCCCCGAGTTCATGCCATTGCCTGCGATACCGACGGCATCGATGGCAGCGAGGACAATGCCGGCGCCTTCATATCGCCCGACAGCCTGAAACGGGCGCGGGCGTTGGGGATTGATCCGCAGGCAATGCTGGATGGGCATGATGCCTACGGGTTCTTCGCCGCGTTGGGCGACCTGGTGGTGACCGGGCCTACCCATACCAATGTCAATGATTTCCGGGCGATCCTGATCGAACGATGAGGGGCGCAACCCTCAGGCTGCGCCCCTGCATGCCCCTCAGGCAATCGACCGAAGGATCGGCCGCAGCTTCATGCCTCCGGATCGGCCTTCACCGTCTGGCACTGTTCGCCCAGACCCTCGACGCCGAGGCGCATGACATCGCCCGGGCGCAGGAAACGCTGTGGCTTGCGCCCCATGCCGACGCCTGGGGGCGTGCCGGTGGCAATGATGTCGCCGGGCATGAGGGTCATGAATTTCGACAGATAGGCGACGATTTCCTCGACGCTGAAGATCATGGTCGAGGTCGAGCCTGACTGCATGCGCTCGCCGTTGAGATCAAGCCACAGGCTCAGGTTCTGCGGATCCTTCACCTCGTCGGCAGTGACCAGCCAGGGGCCGATGGGGCCGAAGGTGTCGGCGGACTTGCCCTTGGTCCACTGGCCCTGGCGCTCCATCTGGTAGGCGCGCTCGGAGATGTCATTGACCACGCAGTAGCCAAAGACGTGATCGAGGGCCTGGCCCTCCTTCACATACTTGGCGCGCTTGCCGATGATGACGCCAAGCTCCACCTCCCAGTCGGTCTTCTCGGAGCCGCGGGGCAGGATGACATCGTCATTGGGCCCTGAGATGCAGCTCACCTGCTTGGTGAACAGGATCGGCTCGGACGGCGGGGTGGCGCCAGTCTCGGCAGCGTGGTCGGCATAGTTGAGACCGATGGCGAGGAACTTCTGGGAGCCGGCGATGCACGGGCCGATGCGCTCGCCCTCGGTCATGACCAGCGGGAGCTTCTCCGGATCCTCGGACCGGATGCGGTCCATGTAGCGGGGCGACAGGGTCTCGGGGGTGATGTCGTCGATGCTGTCGACGAGCTGGCGGATCCTCCCCTGGCTATCCAGGACGCCGGCGCGCTCACTGCCCGGCTGACCGTAGCGAACGAATTTCATTCCTTGTGCTCCGTTTCTTGTCTAGTGGCCGCCGACGATAATTACGTGCAGCCGGCGGGGGCCATGGGCGCCCAGCTGGATGCTCTGCTCGATATCAGCCGTACGGGAGGGGCCGGTGATCATGTTGACGGTGCGCGGCATGACACCCTCGCCATTGAGGTAACGCAGGCGCTGCCAGATCTCCTCATAGGTGGCAACGATGCGCTCGGCCTCGACCACCACCAGGTGGTTCTCGGGAAGGAAGTTGAGCGTCACCGGATTGCCCGGGCCGGAGGTCATCACCAGGGTGCCGGTCTCGGCGACGCCGCCGAAAGCGCGGGACAGGGAACATTCATCCTCGGCCTCGGCAGGCCCTTCGAGGCGCGTGAGAGCCGGAATGCGGTGCCAGGGCAGGCCGCGCAAATAGCCATCGCGGCCCATGCGGATGCGCGGCTCGAGATTGTGCGTGCGCAGGAAATGGGAGACGGCATCCGGCACTTCCTCAAGGCGGGCCACATCCACATGGGTGGCATTCACCGAGGTGAGCATCTCCCGGAACAGCTGGATACGCTTCTTGTCGGGCAGCTGGGCGCGGGCCGGCATCAGGTTGCGCCGATGCTCGGCAAGGCGGGTTGCCACCGCCTGCTGCCGCTCGGCGTCGTCGCCGCTTGCGACCAGGGCACGGCGGATGGTGCCGAGAATGGTCGAGCGGTTGCGAAGGTCGTCAGCCATGACGCCGCTCCTTCCAGAGTTCGTGGAATGTCTTGCCTTCCGGCGCCGGGAAGTCGCGATAACGGGTCCAGCCGGAGGCCAGCGGCAGATGGCGGAGACGGCGCTTGCGGCCGGCAAGAAGCCTGAGGCTGCGGGCGGCAAGGCCAGTCACCTTGCGATAAAGCCCGGGGCGGGCGGCAAGCCATGCCCAGAGCGACAGGCCCTGACGGACGGTGCTCGGGGTGAGATGCCGCTCGAATTCGCGCTCGCGCCAGTGGCGCATCATCTTGGGCAGGGGAATCCGCATGGGGCAGACCTCCTCGCAGCGGCCGCAGAAGGTCGAGGCATTGGGCAGGGGGGCAGCCTCGTCGATGCCGACCAGCGAGGGGGTGAGAACGGCGCCCATGGGCCCTGAATAGACCCAGCCATAGGCGTGGCCGCCTACCGCCTGATAGACCGGGCAATGGTTGAGGCAGGCGCCGCAGCGGATGCAGCGTAGCATGTCCTCGAAGTTGGTGCCCAGCATGGCAGAGCGTCCGTTGTCCAGCAGGACGACATGATATTCCTCGGGCCCGTCCGGGTCTTCGGGGCGACGGGGGCCGGTGGAGAATGTGGTGTATGACGAGAATTCCTGGCCTGTCGCCGAGCGGGCGAGCACGCGAAGGATGGTGGACACGTCCTCGAGCGTCGGCACCACCTTCTCGATGGAGGTGATGACGATGTGAACCTTGGGCAGAGACTGGGTGAGGTCGCCATTGCCCTCGTTGGTGACGATCACTGAGCTGCCGGTCTCGGCGATGAGGAAATTGGCGCCGGTGATGCCGATATCGGCATCCAGATATTTCTGGCGCAGCATGGCGCGGGCTTCCGCCACCAGCTCCGGCGGCTCGGAGATGACGCGTTCGGGTGGGAGCTCGGTATGCACCCGGCGGAAATCGGCCTCGACCTGCTGCTTGGTCAGGTGAATGGCGGGAGCGATGATGTGGCTCGGGGTCTCGCCGCGCAGCTGGATCAGATATTCGCCGAGATCGGTCTCGACCGGCCTTATGCCCTCGGCTTCAAGGGCGGCATTAAGCCCGATCTCCTCCGACACCATGGACTTGCCCTTGGTCACGAGGCGGGCGCCACGACGCTTGCAGATATCGACGATGATCTGGCGGGCGTCCGCTGCCGTGGGCGCCCAGTGCACGTGCCCGCCACTTTCCTGGACCTTGCGCTCATAGGCTTCGAGATAGAGGTCGAGATTGGTGAGTGTGTGCCGCTTGATGGCAATGCCCTCGTCGCGCAGGGCGTCGAATTCCGGCAGGCGCTCTCGGGCGAGCGCGCGCTTCTCGACGAAGCCGGTCGGCACCTTCTTCAGCGCCTGCTGAAGATTGGCGTCGTTGAAGGCGCGGGCGACGTTCTCCTTGAAAGCGTGGGAGGTAGGCTGCATGGCGGTCACCCGTTGCTGGATTTCGACGGCTTGGCCGCCGCACCGATGGCGGGGCTCGAAAGGTCGCCGGCGAGCACCTCGGCGACGTGCCGGACCTCGATGGCCGAGCCGCGACGCTGAAGCTTGCCGGCCATGTTCATGAGGCAGCCGAGATCACCGGCGAGCAGCATGTCGGCCCGGGTCGCCTCGATGTTCGCGGCCTTCTTGTCGACCATGTCGTTGGAAATGTCGGGATACTTCACGCAGAAGGTGCCGCCGAAGCCGCAGCAGGTCTCGGCATCGCGCATTTCGACCACGGTGAGGCCGTCAACGCTGGCCAGCAGCTGGCGAGGTTCCTCCTTGATGCCGAGTTCGCGCAGACCGGAGCAGGAGTCATGATAGGTGACACGGGCAGAAACACTGGCCTCGACGGCAGTCCTGCCACAAATCCTGGTGAGGAACGACACAAGCTCGTAAGTGCGGGATGCGAGTTCCTCGGCAGCGGCGCGATCGGCCGAGCCGGGCTCGAAGAGCGAGGGATAGTGCTTGCGGATCATGCCGGCGCAGGAGCCGGACGGCGCCACCACATAGTCAAAGCCGCGAAAGGCCTCGATCACCTGACGGGCAATTGCCACGGTGTCGCCCCGGTCACCGGAATTGAAGGCTGGCTGTCCACAGCATGTCTGGGTCTCGGGAACCTCGACGGTACAGCCCGCTTCCTCGAGAAGCTTCACGGCCGCAAACCCTACGGACGGTCTGAAGAAATCGACGAGGCAGGTAACGAACAGACCTACGTGGTGGGGGGCAGCAGCCATCATCAATCCTGAAGTAGATTCCCCGAGAGGATATACATTGGGGAGCAGCTATGTACCAATGTATAAGGATGCCGTCATGGAGCAAGGCTCATGATAAAGGGGCCGGTGGATAGACCGGGACGACTCGCGGAAAGCGCAAGGGCGGGGCGGCCTCCTCTCCCGTGCGCCTGCGGACGATATCCCATTGGACAAGAAGGGGGCGGCGGCGATAGCGTCGGCCAATGAATTTCAGGATTCGGGTCTGTTGTTCCGTGCTTGAAGGCTACGACATCCGTGTCAGCGACCGGGTCGAGGTGAGATGACAAGTCTGGTGATGCCCGCGCCGAAGCAGGAGGTGCTGCAGCGGCGGGCGGAGATCGTGCGACGGCTGCGGGAGATCGTTCCTGGCGAAGGCGTCATCGACAGCGTCAATGAGTTGCGGGCCTTCGAGACCGACGGGCTTACCGCCTATCGCCAGCTACCGATGGTGGTGGTGCTGCCGAGCACCACGGCGCAGGTGGCGGCGGTACTCAAGTATTGCCAGCAGGAGAATATCCGGGTGGTGCCGCGCGGGGCGGGCACGTCGCTGTCGGGCGGCGCGCTGCCGCTGGCGGATGCGGTACTGCTGGTGATGAGCAAGTTCAAGCAGGTTCTGGACATCGACCTGCCGAACCGTTGCGTGGTGGTCCAGCCCGGTGTCACCAATCTCGCTATCAGCGAGGCAGTGAAGCCCTATGGCTTCTATTATGCGCCCGACCCGTCGAGCCAGATCGCCTGCACCATTGGTGGCAATGTGGCGGAGAATTCCGGCGGTGTGCATTGTCTCAAATACGGGCTTACGACCAACAATGTGCTGGGCGTCGAGCTGGTGACGATCGACGGCGAGATCATCAGGCTGGGTGGCCGGCATCTCGATGCCGGTGGCCTCGACCTCTTGGGCGTTGTCATCGGTTCCGAGGGGCTCTTGGGCGTTGTGACGGAAGTCACGGTGCGCATCCTGCCACTGCCTGAGACCGCGCGGGCCGTGCTGGTGGGGTTCCCATCCAGCGAGCAGGCAGGGCAATGCGTGGCCGATATCATCGCCCGCGGCATCATTCCGGCGGGCATCGAGATGATGGATGAGCTCGCCATCAAAGCGGCGGAGGATTTCGTCCATGCCGGTTATCCGCTGGACGTGGAAGCCCTTCTGATCGTCGAGCTCGACGGGCCGGCGGCGGAAGTCGACCACCTGATCGGCGCGGTGTGGGAGATTGCCGAGCGCAACGGCGCCACCACCATGCGGGCGAGTACATCGGAAGCCGAGCGGCTGGCCTTCTGGGCCGGGCGCAAGGCAGCCTTTCCGGCGGTTGGGCGCATCTCGCCGGACTATTACTGCATGGACGGCACCATTCCGCGCCACCAGCTGCCGCTGGTGCTGCAGCGCATGGCCGAGCTCTCGAACCATTACCGGCTTAGGGTCGCCAATGTGTTCCATGCGGGCGACGGCAACCTGCACCCGCTCATTCTCTATGATGCCAGCAAGGATGACGAGCTCGAGCGGGCGGAAGCCTTCGGCGCCGATATCCTGAGGCTCTGCGTCGAGGTGGGCGGCGTTCTCACCGGCGAGCACGGGGTTGGCGTCGAAAAGCGCGACCTGATGCCGGAAATGTTCAGCGAGACCGATCTTGCGCATCAGCAGCGGCTCAAATGCGCCTTCGACCCCGAGGGACTGCTCAACCCGGGCAAGGTCTTCCCGACGCTGCATCGCTGCGCGGAACTCGGCCGGATGCATGTGCATCACGGTCAGGTCGCCTTTCCCGACATTCCCCGGTTTTAAGCCATGCCATCCGTTCTCAAGCCTGCCACACAGGACCAGCTTCGTGACGCCGTGGCCTGGGCCGCGTCCAGCAAGACACCGCTCGAGATCATCGGCAGCGGCAGCAAGCGCGCGATCGGCCGGCCGGTTGAGGCTGCATGGCAGCTCGATCTTGGCGCGCTCAGCGGCATCACCCTCTATGAGCCCGAGGAGCTGATCATTCAGGCCAAGGCGGGCACGCCCCTTGCCGAGCTGCTGGAGGTGATCGACCGGCGGGGACAGTGCCTCGCCTTCGATCCGCCGGATCTCTCGGCGTTGCTGGGTGCGGGCGGTGGCGGTCGCGGCACCGTAGGCGGCATGGTGGCAGCCAATCTCGCGGGGCCCTCCCGGGTCAAGATGGGCGCGGTGCGCGACCATTTCCTCGGCTTTCAGGCGGTGAGCGGCCGCGGCGAGGCCTTCAAGGGCGGCGCCCGGGTGGTGAAGAATGTTACCGGCTATGACCTGCCCAAACTGCTTGCCGGCTCCTGGGGAACGCTGGCGGTCATGTCGGAGGTGATCCTCAAGGTGCTGCCCAAGCCCGAGACGGAAGCAACCCTGGTGATCTTCGGGCTGGAAGACGGCGATGCCATCGCCAGGCTCTGCCAGGCGATGGGAAGCTCCTGCGAGGTATCTGCGGCGGCCCATGTGCCAGCCGATCTGGCTGGTTGCTTCGACCTCGCCCGGCGGGGCGGCCAGGCCATGGCGATCACGCTGATCCGGCTCGATGGTGTCGCACCCTCGGTCGAATACCGGATGGGCAAGCTGCGTGGGCTCGTCGCCCAGGCCGTTCCTTCCATGGTGATCGGGGCAGCCGACTCTCATGACCTCTGGTCGGAGATCCGGGATTGTGTGCCGCTGGCTGGATCCTCCGGCGCCGTCTGGCGGATATCGGTGCCGCCGACGGAAGGCCCCCGCGTTCTGGAGCAACTCCGGGAGCGGGCGCAGGCGCGCGGTTATTTCGACTGGAGCGGCGGGCTGATCTGGTGCGAGGCGGGGACGCCTGATGACCCGAAGGAAGAGGCGGTTCGGGCGGTCGTGAGCACGACGACGGGACATGCGACGCTGATCCGGGCCTCATCGAGGGTGCGGGCGGACGCCCAGGTCTTCGATCCGCTCAGCGCCGGCGCACGGTCAGTCAGCGCCAGGATCAAGGCGCAGTTCGATCCGCTCGGGGTGCTCAATCCCGGCCGGATGTATGGGGCTTGAGGCATGCAGACGCATTTCACAGCGGAACAGTTGCGCGACCCGAAGATCGCCGAAGCCGACCGGATCCTGCGCTCCTGCGTCCATTGCGGCTTCTGCACCGCCACCTGCCCGACCTATGTGCTGCTCGGCGACGAGCTCGACAGTCCGCGCGGCCGCATCTACCTCATCAAGCAGATGCTGGAGGAAGACCGGCCAGCGACTGCCGATGTGGTGAAGCATATCGACCGCTGCCTGTCCTGCCTGTCCTGTATGACGACCTGCCCTTCGGGCGTCGACTACATGCATCTGATCGACCAGGCGCGGGTGCGGGTGGAGCAGACCTATGAGCGGCCGAAAGCGGATCGCCTGCTGCGCGATGTTCTGGCCTTCATCCTGCCGGAGCCGAAGCGGATGCGGCTGGCGCTCAAGCTTGCCTGGCTCGCAAAGCCCCTGGCGCCGGTGCTCGAGCTTGTCGGGCCGTTCAGGCCGGCGGCCGCCATGCTGCGGCTGGCTCCCCGCCGGCTGCCCAAGGCGGGGACCACACCGTCAAGCACCATCGAGGGACGCCGCGGCCGCGTCGCCGTGCTGACCGGCTGTGCCCAGAGCGTGCTGCAACCGTCGATCAATGATGCCACCATCCGACTGCTCGAGCGCATGGGCTACGAGGTTGTCGTGCCGGCAGGGCAGGGCTGCTGCGGGGCGCTCACCCATCACATGGGCCGGGAAGATGATTCGCTTGCCCGTGCCCGACGGAACGTCGATGCCTATATTACCGAGATGGACAGTCTCGGGCTCGACGGGATCATCATCAATGCCTCGGGCTGCGGCACTGTGGTGAAGGATTACGGGCACATGCTGAAGGACGACCCGGCCTATGCGGACAAGGCCGCAAGGGTTGCCGCCATCACCCGCGACATCACCGAGTTCCTCGCTGCCAACGGGCTGCCCGAGGGGCAGACGCCACTGCCGATGCGCGTCGCCTATCACTCGGCCTGTTCGATGCAGCATGGCCAGAAAATCCGCACCGAACCAAAGGCCCTGCTCGCTGCTGCTGGCTTCGAAGTGGTGGAACCGGCGGAAGGCCATCTCTGCTGCGGTTCGGCCGGCACCTACAACATCACCCAGCCGGAAATTGCCCGACGCCTGCGCGACCGCAAGCTCGACAATATCGACCGGCTGCGCCCGGATGTGATCGCAACCGGCAATATCGGCTGCATGACGCAGCTTGCTTCGGGTACGGATATTCCCCTCGTCCACACGGTGGAGCTGCTCGACTGGGCAACCGGCGGGCCAAGGCCGGCAGCGCTTGTGCGCTAGCGTTCTTGCCGCTGTCACATCTTTCCAATAGAACCCGTGCCAAGATCGCGCGGTTTGGCACGTAACAGGCAATTCAAGATGGCAAAGGCGGACAAGAGGCTGAGGCCCAAGGCACGGGTCGCAAGAGGATTTCGCGATGTCGAGGCGCAGGAAATCCGCGCCCTGAAGCGGATGCTGGCGACCATCGAGGAGGTCTACGAGCGCTACGGGTTCGACCCGGTGGAGACGCCGACCATCGAATATACCGATGCGCTGGGCAAGTTCCTGCCCGACCAGGACCGGCCGAACGAGGGCGTGTTCTCGTTCCAGGACGATGACGAGCAGTGGCTGTCGCTGCGCTATGACCTGACGGCGCCGCTCGCCCGCTATGTGGCGGAGAATTACGACCGGCTGCCCAAGCCCTACCGTTCCTATCGCGCGGGTTACGTCTACCGCAACGAGAAGCCTGGGCCGGGCCGCTTCCGCCAGTTCATGCAGTTCGACGCGGATACGGTGGGTACGGACAATCCGGCGGCGGATGCCGAGATCTGCATGCTCGCCGCCGACACGCTGGAAGCGCTGGGCATCGCCCGCGGCGATTTCGTGGTGAAGGTCAACAACCGCAAGGTGCTCGACGGGGTTATGGAGTCGATCGGGCTCGGCGGCGACGACCATGCGGCGCGGCGGCTCACGGTGCTGCGGGCGATCGACAAGCTAGACAAGATCGGCATCGATGGCGTGCGCGACCTGCTCGGCAAGGGCAGGCTCGACCCGAGCGGCGACTTCACCAAGGGGGCTGAGCTTGACGCTGCCGGCATCGACGCGGTGCTCGCCTTCGTCTCGGTCAAGGCGCAGGAAAGCAATGCTGCCACCATCGAGGCGCTGCGCCAGGCGCTGGCCGCCAATGAGACGACGGCGGAAGGCCTCGCCGAGCTTTCTGCCATCGCCGGCCATCTCGAGGCCGCCAGCTATGGCGATCGGGTGCGGATCGATCCCTCGGTGGTGCGCGGGCTAGAATACTATACCGGCTTCGTGGTCGAGGCCGAGCTCACCTTCGACATGCGCAACGAGGACGGCGAGATCGTCCGCTTCGGCTCGGTAGGGGGCGGCGGCCGCTATGACGGGCTGGTCGAGCGATTCCGCGGCGAGAAGGTGCCGGCGACCGGCTTCTCCATCGGCGTGTCACGGCTCTATGCGGCGCTCCGGCATCTTGGCAAGATTGCCGATGCGGGCACGGCCGCGCCGGTGGTGGTGCTGGTCATGGACAAGGAGCGGATCGCCGACTACCAGGCCATGGTCACCGAGCTGCGCCAGGCTGGCATTCGAGCGGAAATGTATCTCGGCACGTCCGGCATGAAGGCGCAGGTCAAGTATGCCGACCGGCGGGGCGCGCCCTGCGTGGTCATTCAGGGCTCGGATGAATATGCCGCGGGCGAAGTCCAGGTGAAGGATCTCATCGCGGGTGCCGAGGCCGCACGGTCGATCGAGAACCGCGACGAATGGCGTGAGGCGCGGCCGGCGCAGGTCACGGCGAAGCGCGCGGAGCTGGTGAGCACCGTTCGCGAGATTCTGGGACGGTATTCGTGATGGCGGGGAAGTCTTCCGCGGAACGGCTGGCGCTCATCGGGCAGAACCAGCCGATGCTCGATCTGCTGGTTGGCGCGGGCTTCGAGCATATCGATCCGGATGTCCTGCAGCCGGCGGATCTGTTCCTCGACCGGTCTGGCGAGGATATCCGCACACGCACCTTCGTGTTCACAGATCCGAGCGGGCGCGAGCTCTGCCTCCGGCCCGACCTTACAGTGCCGACCTGCCGCTATCATCTCGAGCGTGCGGCAGATCCCAGGGCGGAAGCCAAATACTGCTATGGCGGCAAGGTGTTCCGCCACCAGCCGCGCGGGGCGGATGCCTACCATCCGCGCGAGTTCGTTCAGGTCGGCATGGAATGGTTTGCCGACCGGGATGCCCCGGCGGCGGAAGCGGAAGTCTTCGCTCTCGCCATCCAGGCGCTGGAGCGGGCCGGCCTTACCCGTTATCGGGTGAAGGTCGGCGATCTCGATCTGTTCTCGGCGCTGCTTGACAGTATCGCCATGCCAGCGCGCTGGCGGCAGCGGCTGCGGCACCAGTTCTGGCGGCCACGCGCTTTCCGCGAGCTGCTCGAGACGCTGTCGGCCAGGCGCCCCCGGGCCAAGTCGGCGACGGAGGATCTGCTTACCCAGCTCGCCGGCCGTGGCGAGGAGGGGGCGGTGGCGCTGGTTGAGGAGGTGCTCGAGCACGAGGGGCTGCCGCTGGTGGGCGGCCGCACGGTCAACGAGATCGCCCGGCGGCTCCATGAGCGGGTGCGGGACCGCGAGGAGAAGCCGCTGTCGCAGACGGCGGTCGAGCTCATCGAGGGCTATCTCGCCATCGAGGGCTCGCCGGCGCAGGCACTGGATGCCATGCGTGGCCTTGCCGACCGGGCGGGCGAGAGGTTCGGCATCGCGCTCGACCACTTCGAGCGGCGCCAGCAGCTGGCGGAAGGTCTCGGTCTTGATTGCTCCGCACACTGGTTTTCAGGCGAGTTCGGCCGCAATCTCGAATATTATTCGGGCTTCGTTTTCCAGATCGAGGTGGAGAGCCCCACGGGCTGGATCCCGGTGGGCGGCGGCGGCCGGTATGACGGGCTCATGACCGAGCTCGGCAGTGCCACGCCGATTTCCGCCGTGGGGGCTGCCATCCATACCGAGCGACTGAAGCAGGCCCTGGAGACACAAGCATGAGCAGCGCGCTGACGATCGCCCTGCCGTCCAAGGGGCGGCTTATGGAGCAGGCTGCCGCGGTCCTCGCCGATGCGGGTCTGACGCTCGACCGGACAGGGGCAGGACGCGGCTATCAGGGCCGACTCATCGGTATCGATGACGTGGAAGTTGCCTATCTTTCGGCAACCGAGATCGCGCATCTGCTGCGCGAGGGCAAGATCGATGTCGGGATCACCGGCGAAGATCTGCTGCAGGAGCACATCCCCAATCTGGCGAGCACCATCGACATCGCCAAGCGCTTCGGTTTCGGTCGGGCGGACGTGATCGTGGCGGTGCCGGAATGCTGGCTGGACGTAGCCACCATGAGCGATCTCGACGAGGTGGCGCTTGCCTATCACGCCCGGCATGGACGCAGGCTGCGGGTCGCCACCAAATATATCAACCTCACCCGGCGGTTCTTCGCCGAGCACGGGGTCAGGGGCTATCGCATCGTCGAAAGCCTGGGCGCCACTGAAGGGGCGCCTGCGGCCGGAACGGCGGAGGTGATCGTGGACATCACCTCCACCGGCACCACGCTCGAGGCCAATCACCTTAAGATCCTCGATGACGGCGTCATCCTGAAGTCCGAGGCCGTGCTGGCGGTGGCGCTGCCGGCCATGGGGGACAAGCGGGTGCAGGAAATCCTCCGCCGGCTTGGCTGACGCGAACCTGATCTTCGAACAAATGAAGGCGGCTCCACCAGCGGGGCCGCCTTTTCTGTTGAAGTTCGTTCCGGAGCAGCGGACCGGCGGACAGTGACCTCGGGCGAGCGGCAAAGAAAAGGCCGCCCGGATTGCTCCGGACGGCCTGTAACCGACTGCCTGAGGGCAGGACTTAGAAGTCCATGCCACCCATGCCGCCCATGCCACCCATCGGGGCAGCCGGGGCATCCTTCGGACGCTCGGCGATCATCGCCTCGGTGGTGATGATCAGGCCGGCGATCGAAGCGGCATCCTGCAGGGCAACGCGCACGACCTTGGCCGGGTCGATGATGCCCTTGGCAACCATGTCGCCGTACTCTTCCTTCTGCGCGTCGAAGCCATAGTTGCCCTCGTGCTCGAGGACCTTGCCCACGACGATCGAGCCTTCGGCACCGGCGTTGTCGGCGATCTGACGGATCGGGGCCTCGAGAGCCTTGGCCACGATGTTGATGCCGGCCTGGACGTCGGCGTTGTCGCTCTTCAGGTTGGCAACGGCAGCCTTGGCGCGGAGGAGAGCAACGCCACCGCCGGGAACGATGCCTTCCTCAACGGCCGCGCGGGTGGCGTTGAGAGCGTCGTCGACGCGGTCCTTCTTCTCCTTGACCTCGACTTCGGTCGCACCGCCGACGCGGAGGACAGCGACGCCGCCGGACAGCTTCGCGAGACGCTCCTGGAGCTTCTCACGGTCGTAGTCCGAGGTGGTCTCCTCGATCTGCTGGCGGATCTGGGTGCAGCGGGCCTCAATGGCCGAACGCTCGCCAGCGCCGTCGACGATGGTGGTCTCGTCCTTGCCGATGCGGACGCGCTTCGCACGGCCGAGCATGTCGATGGTGACGTTCTCCAGCTTGATGCCGAGGTCTTCGGAGATGACCTGGCCAGCAGTGAGGATCGCCATGTCTTCGAGCATGGCCTTGCGGCGATCGCCGAAGCCCGGAGCCTTGACGGCAGCAACCTTCAGGCCGCCACGCAGCTTGTTGACGACCAGGGTCGCCAGGGCCTCGCCTTCGACGTCCTCAGCGATGATGAGGAGCGGCTTGCCGGTCTGGACGACGGCCTCGAGAACCGGCAGCATCGACTGCAGGTTGGAGAGCTTCTTCTCGTGCAGGAGGATGTAGGGCTCCTCGAGCTCAGCCACCATCTTCTCGGCGTTGGTGACGAAGTACGGCGAGAGGTAGCCGCGGTCGAACTGCATGCCCTCGACGACGTCGAGCTCGGTCTCGGCAGTCTTGGCTTCCTCGACGGTGATGACGCCGTCGTTGCCAACCTTCTGCATGGCCTCGGCGATCATGTCACCGATGGTCTTGTCGCCATTGGCCGAGATGGTGCCGACCTGGCTGATCTCGTTGGAGGAGGAAACCTTGCGGGCGCGGGCCTTCAGGTCAGCAATGGCGGTCTCGACCGCCATGTCGATGCCACGCTTCAGGTCCATCGGGTTCATGCCGGCGGTCACGGCCTTGGCGCCCTCGCGGACGATGGCCTGAGCCAGAACGGTCGCGGTGGTGGTGCCGTCACCAGCCAGGTCGTTGGTCTTGGAAGCGACCTCACGGACCATCTGGGCGCCCATGTTCTCGAACTTGTCCTCAAGCTCGATTTCCTTGGCGACCGACACACCGTCCTTCGTGATGCGCGGGGCGCCGAAGGACTTCTCGATCACAACGTTGCGGCCCTTCGGACCGAGCGTCACCTTGACCGCATTGGCCAGGATGTCCACACCGCGGAACATCTTGTCACGGGCTTCGGTGGAAAAACGTACGTCTTTCGCAGCCATGTTTCAGCTCTCCTTAAAGTCGTTTCCAGGCAGCGGTGCAAGGAGCCGCGCCATGTCGTAAATGGCCGTGCGAGGATCAGCCCTCGAGCACACCCATGATGTCGCTTTCCTTCATGATCAACAGCTCCTGGCCGTTGATCTTCACTTCGGTCCCGGACCACTTGCCGAAGAGAACCTTGTCGCCAACCTTCACATCGAGAGCGATGATCTTGCCATCCTCGCCACGGGCGCCGGGGCCTACGGCGATGACTTCGCCCTGCTGTGGCTTTTCCTGTGCGGTATCGGGGATGATGATGCCGCCGGCGGTCTTGGCGACCTCTTCAATGCGACGCACGACAACGCGATCGTGCAATGGGCGGAACGTCATATGTCGAACTCCCTAAAGTTCTGTGCCCCCAATGAGGTAGTGCACGGTGATTCCTGAAAAGGAGGGCGCAACGAAGCCGGGCCTCGTCGCCGCCGCGGGTTGTTAGCACTCGCCCGCGGTGAGTGCTAACGGTGACGCTGAGATAGGGCCGATCCCCCCGAGTTGTCAAGTATGGCGCGGATGAGACGGCCGTTGATCTCCAGGCGTGCAGCAGAATGGTTATCGTCCGGTCAATGCCGGGTCGCGCGGGGGAGGGGCGTCAGCCTGCCGCTTCAATTGCCGCGCATCGGCAATTGCCCTAGGAGCAAATGCTCTGATAGACTCACCTTCCGTCAGATCAGGCGCTGCAATGGCCTGAGTTTCCACCTGGAGCAAAGTATCATGTCCGACGCCACATCGGCGGGCGCGGCCTTTGAGGCCACACCCAACAATCTCGAACCCTATTGGATGCCGTTCACGAGCAATCGTGCATTCAAGAAAAGTCCGAGAATGATCGCCCGCTCGAAGGATATGCACTATTACTCGACCGACGGTCGGGCGATCATCGACGGCACTGCCGGCCTGTGGTGCTCGAATGCCGGTCACTGCCGCCAGCCGATCGTCGAGGCGGTGCAGAAGCAGATCGCCGAGCTCGACTATGCGCCGAACTTCCAGTTCGGCCACCCGAAGGCCTTCGAGGCGGCTTCGCGTATCGCGACCCTCGCGCCGGGCGATCTCGACTATGTCTTCTTCTGCGGCTCCGGTTCGGAAGCGGGCGACTCGGCCCTCAAGATCGCGCTCGCCTATCACAATGTCCGCGGCCAGGGTCAGCGTACCCGCCTGATCGGACGCGAGCGCGGCTATCATGGCGTCGGCTTCGGCGGCATCAGCGTCGGCGGCATCGTCAATAACCGCAAGTTCTTCGGCGGCCTGCTCACCGGCGTCGATCACCTGCCGCATACCTATAACCGCGAGCAACAGGCCTTCACCAGGGGTGAGCCGGCCTGGGGCGCCCATCTGGCGGATGACCTCGAGCGCATCGTGGCGCTGCATGACTCGTCCACCATCGCCGCCGTCATCGTCGAGCCGATGGCCGGTTCTACCGGTGTGCTGCCGCCTCCCCAGGGCTATCTCAAGCGCCTGCGCGAGATCTGCGACAAGTACGGCATCCTGCTCATCTTTGACGAGGTCATCACCGGCTTCGGCCGTCTCGGCTTCGCCTTCGCCGCCGAGCGCTATGGCGTGATGCCCGACATCATCACCTTCGCCAAGGGCGTCACCTCGGGCACCATCCCGCTGGGTGGCGTGATCGTGCGCAAGCATGTCTACGAGGCGTTCATGAACGGTCCGGAAAAGGCCATCGAGCTGTTCCACGGCTATACCTATACCGGTCACCCAGTGGCGGCTGCCGCGGCGATCGCCACGATGGACGTCTACCGCGACGAGGGCCTGTTCGAGCGCGCGCGCGCCATGGAAGACCTCTGGGCGGATGCGGCCTTCAGCACCCTGAAGGGCCTGCCGAACGTCCTCGACATCCGTACGATCGGCCTGGTGGCCGGCATCGATCTCGCGCCGCACAAGGATGGCGTCGGCGTCCGCGGCTACGAGGCCATGGACCGCGCTTTCCATGAGCAGGACATCATGATCCGTCTCACGGCCGATACGATTGCCCTGTCGCCGCCGCTGATCGTCACCGAGAGCCAGGTCGGCGAAATCTTCGACAAGGTCGCCAAGGTGATCAAGGCGGTCGCCTGATCCTAGACAAGCCCCGCCACCGGCCCTCGCGCACGTGGCGGGGCATTCCCATTTCAGAGTGCCCGATGACAACTGTTCTTGATGGTGTCTCGTCCCTGGCCGAGCGGCACAAGCTTTGGCTCTGCGATATCTGGGGAGTGATCCATAACGGCGTGAAGGCCAGGACGGATGCCGTCGAAGCCCTGCGCCGCTTCCGTGCCGGAGGCGGGATCGTCGTCCTCATCACCAATGCGCCGCGCCCTTTCGAGCCGGTGGTCAAGCAGCTGGACAGCCTCGGCGTCCCGCGGGATGCCTATGACCGCGTGCTGGCCTCGGGCGACGTCATGCGCCGGTTGGTGGTCGAGCACGGTCATCCGGCGGTGCATTTCCTCGGGCCGGCGCGGGATCGTGGCCTGATCGAGGGGCTGGACATCGCCGAAGTCGGCGCGGATGAGGCCGAGATCGTGCTGTGCACCGGGCTGCTCGACGACACGACCGAGACACCGGAAGACTATGTCGGCATGCTCGAGGAAATGGCCGAGCGCGGCCAGATCCTCTATTGCGCCAATCCGGACAAGGTGGTCCAGAAGGGCGACCGGCTCCTCTACTGCGCGGGGGCGCTTGCCGATTTCTACCAGCAGCTCGGCGGTCAGGTCGTCTTCACCGGCAAGCCCGATCCGCTGATCTATGACCAGGCGCTGGACATGGCAGCCGAAATCGCCGGACGCGAAATCGGCCGGCACGAGGCCATGGCCATCGGCGACGGCATGGAGACCGACATGCTTGGCGCCGCGCTCAACGGCATCGAGGCGCTGTTCATCGCCGGGGGCATCCATGCTCACGAGCTCGAGGAATTCCATGCGGGCGACCCGCAGGCGCTTGAGCCTCTGCTCGACCGCCTGCACGATACCGCGCCAGGCCTCAAGCTGCGCGGGATCATGCCCGAACTCAGGTGGTAATCCCCGTCGCGTTGTCGTTAGGGCCGGGGAACACCAGTGTCCGCCCGCCAGCTTTCCGTACACAGCACAAGGTCCGCAGGGAATGACCGCGATCCAGTCCTACACCATTGATGAACTCTCCGTCGGCATGACGGCCAGTCTAAGCCGGGTGATCGATCATAATGCGATCGTGGCCTTCGCCGAGGTGTCGGGTGATCACAATCCCGTCCATCTGGACGAGGAATTCGCCGCAAATACCATGTTCAAGACCCGTATTGCCCATGGCATGCTGTCGGCGAGCCTGTTCTCGACAGTGATCGGCATGCAGCTGCCGGGGCAGGGGACTATCTATCTGTCGCAGACGCTGAATTTCCGCGCGCCGGTGAAGCTGGGCGACACGGTCACCGTGACGGTGGAGATCACCGAGATCGATGTGCGCCGTCGCCGGGTAACGATCGCCTGTGTGGCCAAGGTCGGCAATACGGTCGTGATCGACGGGGAAGCCAAGGTCCTGGCGCGCGCTGCGGAGAAGCGGACCTGACACGAGCAATGACCACAGTTTTCCACCACGAGGCCGTTCCGGATCAGTGCCGTGGCGCCGTGATTGCCATCGGCAATTATGATGGTGTCCATCGGGGACACCAGGCGCTCTTGAAGGTAGCGCGGCAAGAGGCGGATCGTCTCGGCGTGCCTCTCGGCGTCGTCACCTTCGAACCCCATCCGCGCAGCATCTTCCAGCCGGATCAGCCCGTCTTCCGGTTGACGCCGATCGAGCTCAAGGCGCGGCTGCTCAAGGGATGTGGCGCCGATTTCGTCGCGGTGCTGACCTTCGATCGGGCCATGGCGCAGCGCGAAGCGGAGGAGTTCGTCCGCGAGGAACTGGTGCAGCGGCTCGGCGTCGTTCATGTAGTGAGCGGCTACGATTTCCATTTCGGCAAGGGGCGCAAGGGCTCACCGGAACTCATGCGGCGGCTCGGGGCCGAGCTCGGCTTCGGGGTGACGGTGGTCGAACAGGTGACCGACGACAGCGGGCTTGCACCATTCTCGTCCCGGGTCATCCGGCATGAACTGCGCCATGGGCGGGTAAAGATCGCCGCCGAGCAGCTGGGCTATCGCTGGACCATTCTGGCAACGGTGGTACCCGGCGACCAGCGCGGCCGGACCATGGGCTTTCCCACCATCAATGTAAAGCTGGACGAAGGCTCGGAACCCGGCGAGGGCATCTATGCGGTGCGCGTCCGGCAGGGCAGGAATGTCTGGCGGGGTGCCGGCTATGTCGGCAAGCGGCCGACCTTCGGCAAGACGGACGTTGTGCTGGAAGTCTATCTGCTCGGCTTTTCCGGCGATCTCTACTGGCAGGACCTGGCCATCGAGTTCATCGATTTCATCCGACCGGACCAGACCTTCGCGGATGTCGAGGCGCTCACGAAGCAGATGGAGCTCGATGTCGCGCAGATCGACAAAGTGCTCGCCGAAGTTGAGCAGGATGATCCGATCGCGCGTTTTCCCTTGGGCAAGCTGCAGGCGGAAGGTCGCCTCTAGGGCGATTTCCTCTCTGTTGTCGGTCAGCGGCTGAGGCCGCTGACGGTGAATGGTCGGCGCTGATTGACGGCGCCCGGCAGGACCATTCCGCCCGGCAGATCTCAGACGCCGTCGTTGTCGGGATCGAGGAGGCGGTGCAGGTGGACGATGAAGTAGCGCTGCTGCGCGTTGTCGACGGTTGCCTGCGCCTTGGCGGCCCAGGCCTTCTTGGCCTCGGCGTAGTTCGGATAGATGCCGACGATATCGAGGCTCTTCAGATCCTTGAAGCGGATGCCCTCAAGGTTTTCAAGCTCGCCGCCGAAAACGAGATGCAGCAGCTGCTTGTCGTTGGATGTCGCGGGATTGCTCATTCAATCACTCCGGTTTCAGCCCGAGAAACTAGGCAGGTGCTCGGCAATCCGGCCATGGAGGAGCGGGCCGCTCGCCAATACGCCAGGATGCCTGACCGACTCGCGATTATATGTCGGAACCTCACCCTCGAGTGTTGTAACCACGCCGCCGGCTTCGGTCACGATGAGATGTGCCGCAGCAATGTCCCAATCGCTGGTGTGTCCGATGGCAAAGCTCGCATCAAAATGAGCCGAGGCCACCAGGCACAGACGCAGGGCAATCGACTTGCGCATGTCGAAGCGCATAGGCGGCCAGTGGAAGCCGGTCCAGCGGCGCGGCTGGAAAACCGCCTCGCGGGCGAGGATGCGGGCATTCTCGATATGGTCATAGGCCGAGACGTGGATCGGCTGGCCGTTGAGGGTCGCGCCCTCACCCCGCGAGGCGAGGAACAGATCGCCATTGGTGGGGCTGAAGACCGCCGCCAGCAAAGGGCTTCCGTTCTCGACCAAGGCTGCGGAGACGCACCATTCGTCACCGTTTTCCATGAAGGAGCGGGTCCCGTCGATCGGATCGACTATCCAGACCCGGTCATGGGCAAGGCGCTTGCGATTGTCGGCTGTCTCCTCCGACAGCCAGCCGTAGTCGGGCCGCGCCGAGGTCAGACGCTGCTTGAGCAGGGTATCGACCGCAAGGTCGGCCTCCGTCACCGGCGTGCCATCGCCCTTGTTCCACTTGTCGATGCCCCGGCGGCGAAGGTCGAGGGCCAGGGCGCCTGCCTCGCGGACGGCATCCTGCAGAAGGTCGAGATCAGCGCCCGGCAATCGTCATGCCCTCCACGCGGATGGACGGCGTGTCGATGCCGCCGCGATATTCGATGTCGTCGGCAAGGGACATGTTGCGGAACATGTCCTTCAGATTGCCGGCAATGGTGATCTCGGCCACGGGATAGGCGATCTCGCCGTTCTCGATCCAGAAGCCGGCCGCACCCCGGCTGTAATCGCCAGTGACAAGATTGGCGCCCTGGCCGAGCAGTTCGGTCACCAGCAGACCCTGGTCGATATCGGCAATCAACTCGGCCCGGCTGACCCTGCCCGGGGCCATGGTCACATTGGTAACAGAAGGGGAGGGCGGCGAGCTGATGCCGCGGGAAGCATGGCCGGTCGGTGCCATGCCGAGCTTGCGGGCCGAGCGGGTGTCCAGGATCCAGGTGGTGAGGATACCATCGGCAACGAGCTCCTGACGGGTGCAGGCAAGGCCCTCGCCATCGAAGGGCCGTGAGCGCTGGCCGCGTATCTTCAGCGGATCATCGGTGACGGTGAAACCGGTGGGCAGAACCTGCTGGCCGAGGCTGTCAATGAGAAAGCTTGTGCCACGGACAATGGCCGAGCCGTTGATTGCGCCAAGCAGATGGCCGATGAGGCTGCGGGACATGCGCGGAGCGAATACGACCGGGCCTTTCCGCGATTCCACCTTGCGGGGATCGAGGCGGGCGACGGCCCGCTCGCCGGCGCTGCGGCCAATCTCGGCGGGCGTGCGCAGATCGCCGAAATGGACGGCGCTGGTACTGTCATAGTCACGCTGCATGTCGGTACCGGTGCCGGCAATGGCCGAAACGGACACCGCATAGCCAGAGCGTCGATAGCTGCCGGCAAAGCCATGGCTCGACACGAGGGCCATGCCGCTGACGGAATAGCCGGCGCTGGCACCACCGGAGTTGGTCACCCCATTTACCGCGAGGGCAGCTTCCTCGGCTTCCACCGCAAGCCGTTCGAGCACGGCATTGTCGGGCACAGTGGCATCAAACAGGTCGAGCTCGGGAAAGGACCTTGCCAGGTAAGCCGCATCGGCAAGGCCGGCGAAGGGATCAGGCGGCACCACACGGGCCATGGCGACCGCCCGCTCCGCCAGGGCAGAAAGAGTGGCCTCGGTGAAATCATTGGTCGAGACAATCGCCTGGCGGTCGCCCACGAAGACGCGCAGGCCCAGATCACGGCCCTCGGCGCTTTCCACATCCTCGACTGCGCCCTGCCGGACGTCGACCGAGCGAGAGAGAGCCTCGACAATCACCGCGTCGGCGGCGTCGGCGCCGAAGCGCCGCGCGTGGCGGACGGCGCTCTCGGCAATCTCCAGCAGGCGGGTCTGATCAGCTGATGGCATGTAACCTCACAGGGCGTGCAGCAGACTGTCTGCCACCAAGCCGGCGAAAATGATGAGCCCCAGATCGCGATTGGAGCGGAACAGCACCAGGCAGCGCGCCGGATCGTCGATGTCGAGACGCCGGATCTGCCAGGCGGCATGGAGGGACGCGAGAACCCAGGCGATGAGGAACGGCCAGCCCGCGCCTGCACCCATGGCGGCAATGCCGATACCGAGCATCGCCGCGGCATAAAAGAAGATGAGCCAGTTACGGGTTGCAGGTCCGAAACGCAGGGCAGTCGATTTCACGCCGATCAGGGCGTCGTCGTCCTTGTCCTGGTGCGCATAAATGGTGTCGTAGCCCAAGGTCCAAGCGATGCCGGCCACATAAAGCACCAGGGCAGGCCAGGAGAGGCTGCCGAGGACGGCAGTCCAGCCAAGCATGGCGCCCCAGTTGAAGGCAAGACCCAGCGTGAGCTGGGGCCAGTAGGTGATCCGCTTCATGAAGGGATAGGCGGCCACCACCAGCAGCGAGGCAATGCCCAGCCAGATCGAATAGGCATTGAGCTGAAGCAGGACCACAAGTCCGACCAGCGCCTGCGCCACCAGGAAGGCCGCTGCCTGCCTTACCGTCACCTGGCCGCTGGGCAGGGGGCGTGAGCGCGTGCGTTCGACCCTGCCGTCGAAATCGCGGTCGACAATGTCGTTCCAGGTACAGCCGGCGCCGCGCATGGCCACGGCACCAATCCCGAAGAGCAGGAGCAGCCAGAGATCCGGGAGGCCGCCGCCCCGGGCGATCTGCGCCATGGCGATGGACCACCAGCATGGCAGGAGCAGAAGCCAGGTGCCGATCGGCCGGTCAAGCCGGGCAAGGCGGCAATAGGGGCGCAGGGCTCTGGGCGCAAAGCGGTCCACCCAATTGCGGTGAACCGCGTCGGCGACCATTCCGGTGGATGGGTGTTGAAAGCTCATGGAACGGATTTAGCGCGCCGGGGAGCGTCTGGCAAAGGGTTCACGCAATCATCCTGTCATCCGGGTTTACACGCCGCGCGATCTGGCGAGGAGGTCGCCGGTCATGGCCAGTTGGTGGCCAGGCGACGGCCTCCACGCGAGCCACCGGACAGTGCGTCGCATGACGGGCGAAGATCGGCAGCCAGTCTTCCGACAAGGAGCCGCCTGGCGCAAGGATCAGGCGAGGGAGAGGCGGAAGCGTAACGCCGCCTCGTGCCCGTCTCAGTACATGTTGGTCTTGAACACCGGATCGACCACCTCATTCCACTCGCCGTGATAGCGGGCAAGCAGATCCTCGGCGGCAGTGCGGCCGCTTGCCACCACATCCTGGAGGGAATCGAGGTAGCGAGTCTCGTCATTGCCGAAACCATCCTGACGGTTGCGGTTCTTCAAACCCTCGCGGGCAATGTCGAGAACCTCGCGAGCAATGTCGTTGACCCTGTAGCGGCGAAAGCGGGTGGAGAGCGCCGTCTTGGGCACGTCCCGGCGCAGGGCCTCGCGCTCCTCGTCGGTCCAGGACTTCACCACGTCCCAGGCGGCATCGAGGGCCGTCTGGTCGTAGAGCAGGCCGACCCACAGGGCCGGCAGGGCGCAGAGGCGCGACCAGGGGCCGCTGTCGGCGCCGCGCATCTCGAGATAGCGCTTGAGGCGGACTTCCGGGAAGGCGGTGGTCACGTGGTCCGACCAGTCCTGCATGGTGGCGCGCTCGCCCGGCAGCTGCGGCAGGCGGCCATCGATGAAGGCGCGGAAGCTCTCGCCGGTGACATCGATATAGGTGCCCTTGCGGTAGACGAAGTACATCGGCACGTCGAGCACGTAGTTCACATAGCGCTCGAAGTCGAAGCCTTCCTCGAAGACGAAGGGCAACATGCCGGTGCGATTGGGATCGGTGTCGAGCCAGACCTGGGAGCGGAAGCTCAGATAGCCGTTGGGCCTGTTCTCGGTGAAGGGCGAATTGGCAAACAGGGCGGTCGCGATCGGCTGGAGGGCGAGGCTTGCGCGCAGCTTCTGCCGCATGTCAGCCTCGCTCGAGAAGTCCAGGTTGACCTGTACCGTGCAGGACCGGAACATCATGTCGAGGCCGTGATTGCCCACCTTGGGCATATAGGCGCGCATAATGCGATAGCGGCCCTTGGGCATCATCGGCGTTTCGGCCAGCGTCCATTTGGGCGAGAAGCCAAGCCCTAAGAAGCTGATGCCGAGCTCGTCGCCGACGGTGTGCACCTGCTCGAGATGGGTGCCGATTTCCTGACAGGTCTGGTGCAGGTGCGAGACAGCCGCGCCGGATAGCTCGAACTGGCCGCCCGGCTCTAGGGAAATGCTGGCACCGCTCTTCGGCTCCTTCAAGCCGATGATGTTGTCGCCCTCCATGACCGGTTCCCAGCCATAGCGCTCGTGCAGGCCCTCGAGCAGGGCACGAATGCCGCGCGGGCCCTCATAGGGGACGGGCGAGAGATCCTCGGGATGGAAGCCGAACTTCTCGTGCTCTGTGCCGATGCGCCAGGCGTCACGCGGCTTGCAGCCTTGCTCGAACCAGGCAATCAGCTGGTCCTTCTTCTCAATGATCACCTGGCTGTCGGGGCTGTCTATGACTTGCGAACTCACGGGCGGTGCGGCTCCGGCATTGGTGGACGATGGTGAAACCTGATTACCTTATAGGCAAGGCAGGTTCTGCTTTCCTAGGAATTTCGAGCCGGCAGGCCAGGGGGCCATTGGCGGCTGCGCTTGCGCCTGTGGAAGCTGGCATCATCGCCAGTCTCCGCAGGCCGCCTGCACGAGCGTAAGAACGGCGATCGCCGCCGTATCGGCGCGCATGATTCGAGGGCCAAGCGAAATCGGCAGCACCGACGCATGGGCGCGCAACATCTCCTGTTCACGCTTCGAAAAGCCACCTTCCGGTCCAACCAGAACGGCCAGAGGGCGGGCCGCCTCGCCGGCTGCCGGCGCGAGGGCGGCAAGGGCTTCCAGCGGATTGGCAAGCGGCGCCTGCTCGTCGCAGAAGACGATGGTGCGACCCTCATCCCAGCCGTCGAGGAGCCGGTCGAGCTCGACCGGCTCGGTGACTTCCGGCACGGCCAGGAGATTGCACTGCTCGGCAGCCTCCACCGCATTGGCCTGCAGGCGTTCGACATTCACGCGGCGGGCCACGGTGTGGTCGGTGAGTACGGGGATGAGGAGCCCCGCCCCGAGCTCGGTTGCCTTCTGCGCCATGTAGTCGATTCTGGCGTGCTTGAGGGGGGCGAAGAGATAGTGAAGATCGGGAAGGGCGGTCTGCGGCTTGAGGCATTCGACCGGCAGGAGCTGCCCGCGCTTGCGGTTGAGTGCGACAACTTCGGCCAGCCACTCGCCATCGCGCCCGTTGAACAGGCGAACCCGGTCGCCCTCGGCGAGACGCATCACCGATGACAGGTAGTGTGCCTGATCAGCGTTTGGCACCACTTCCCGGCCAGCGGAAAGGGGAGCGTCCAGATAGAGGCGCGGTAGGCGGCGTAAATCCTGGGACATCAGTACCTGTCGTCGTCTTCATTCGGCGGCAAGGAGAGCGCTCGACGGCTGCAACCGGCTGAGGCTCTCGGTGACGTGCTGGGCGAGGGCAGTATGCACGCTGTCGTGCTTGCCCGGAGCGCGCAGCAATGCGATCTGGAATTCGCCAAGACGCGGAAAGCCTTCGGCCTCACCCAGGACACGCATGCCGGGCCGTACCAGAAATTCAGGTATGGCGGCAACCGCCAGCCCCGACACGACCGCTGCCGAGATGGCGAGGCTGTTGCTGCTGGCATAAGCGATGCGGTGCGACAGGCGGCTGCCAGCCAGGGCATCGGTTGCCATCTGGCGCCAGGCGCAGCCGGGGGTCGATACGGCAAGCGGCACGACCTTCTGACAATGCACATCATGGCGGCTCGACGTCACCCAGACCAGCGGTTCGCTGCGGATGATGTCGCCTACCATGCTGCCCGGCTGGCAGGTGATGATCGACATGTCCAGCTTGCCGTTCATGGTGCTGTGCACAAGGTGGGCGCTGCCCTGACATTCCACCTCGAGCTGTACAAGAGGATGGGTGCGGGCGAAGCGGGCGAGGATTTCCGGCAGAAGGCAGTCGGCATAGTCGTCCGGCGTGCCGAGACGGACGATGCCCTGCAGTTCCGGCTGGGTGAGGGACGCCAGCGCCTCGCTCGAAAGGCGAATGATGCGATGGGCATAGTCAAGCAGCTGCTCGCCATCCCGAGTCATGGTGTTCTTGCGGCCGTCGCGGATGAAGAGCGGACGGCCCACAAGATCCTCCAGCCTCTTCATCTGCATGCTCACGGCCGACTGGGTGCGGCCGATATGCTCGGCGGCGCCGGCAAAGGATCCTGTCTCCACGATGGCGACGAAGGTCCGCAACAGGTCGAGATCAAGCGTAGCGTCCATGACGGGACCTCACTTCAATTCCATTGACCTGTTCTATTAGATTAATTCGTTTGATGTATCAATCGTAATTCATCATCTTCACTGCATCGTCAACGCACAAGGCCGCCGACCGGAAATGGCGGCAGTGACCGACAAGGGATGCCCTTGCACGGAACAGGAAGGAATTTGTCATGTCGCGCTCGCTCATTGCGCACAGCGCATCAGCCTCTAACCGGTATTCTCCGGCCCGGCTGCTGAAGCCGGTTGCGGAACTGTTCAGGCGGTGGCTGGCGCGCCGGCGCCTCAAGGAGCTCGCCGAGCTCGACGATGCGCTCCTCAGGGATATCGGCATCAGTCGCGGTGACCTCTACTGGGCGCAGCGGATGTCGCTCAGGAAGGATCCCCTCCAGGAACTGAGCCGGGTTGCCCGGCGGCGCTATCGCTAGGGGCAAACGGTCCGGCCACGATGGCTGGCCAATGTGGTCACATTGGCAGGCATTGCGGCCGGGCCATCGCCAAAATGCCGCGAAGAGGACTTCAGGCCGGAAATATGCGGCCCAAGTTAGTTCCTAGGATCCTCCCTGTAGTCACAATGGCTTAAGCAGGAGATCCATCCATGAAGCATACGACAATGACTGGCATCGGCTTGGGTCATGGTTGGTGGCCCAGGATCAGCAAGCGGCTTGAGAACTGGCGCGCACGCCAGAGCCTGCGGGAACTGGAAGAGGCCGAGGACTGGCTGCTCAAGGATATCGGCATCACCCGAAATGACGTGAGCTGGGCGCTGAGCCTTCCGCTCTCGGTGAACGGGGCCGAGGAACTGCGCAAGCGGATCTATCGCGGGCGCAGTTCGGCGGGCACAACCCGCTATGGTAGCCGTGCCGGACGACGAGGCTCTGCCGGTGACAGGTAAGAGCAAGCCAGAGCCGGCAAACAGAAGCGGGGCCAGCCCTGTCAGCTGGCCCCGCTTTCATTCTGGAAATCAGCAAACGCCCTCTGGTCTTCGTCCGAGATGGCGGTAATCAGGCAGCCGTTCCGCCTACGGTGATGGCATCGAGACGCAGGGTAGGCTGGCCCACGCCAACCGGCACGCCCTGACCGCGCTTGCCGCAGGTGCCGATGCCCGGATCAAGCTGCAGGTCGTTGCCGATCATGGAGATGCGCTTCATGGCGTCGGGGCCATTGCCTATGATCGTTGCACCCTTCACGGGGCGCCCGACCCTGCCATTTTCCACCATATAGGCTTCGGTGCAGGAGAAGACGAACTTGCCGCTGGTGATGTCCACCTGGCCGCCACCGAAGGAGACGGCGTAGAGGCCGTTCTTCACCGAGCTCAGGATCTCCGCCGGATCGCGATCGCCAGCCAGCATGTAGGTATTGGTCATGCGAGGCATTGGACTGTGGGCATGGGACTGCCGGCGGCCATTGCCGGTGGGCTTGCCTCCCATGAGACGGGCGTTGAGACGGTCCTGCATGTAGCCCCTGAGAATGCCATCCTCAATCAGTACGGTGCAGGATGAGGGCGTTCCCTCGTCGTCGATGGTGAGTGAGCCGCGCCGGTCGGGAATGGTGCCGTCATCGACAACAGTGACGCCGGGGCTTGCCACGCGCTCGCCCATGAGGCCGGCAAAGGCGCTGGTCTTCTTGCGGTTGAAGTCGCCCTCCAGGCCGTGGCCCACGGCCTCATGCAGCAGGATGCCCGGCCAGCCGGGCCCGAGCACAACATCCATCTCTCCCGCCGGGGCAGGCGTCGATTCGAGACCGACCAGGCCCCGGCGCAGGGCCTCGCGGGCAATGGCCTGCCAGTTGGTCTCGCCGATGAAACGGGCATAGCCGCTACGGCCACCCACGGCATAGCTGCCCGATTCGCGACGATCGCCCTGGCGGACAACGACGGACACGCCGAGATGCACCATGGGGCGGATGTCGCGGGCGCTCGAGCCGTCGGCACGGATGATCTCCACCACCTGCCAGCTGCCTGAAAGGGAGACGGAGACCTGCACGATCCGCGGATCAAGGCTGCGGGCGAAGGAGTCGATGGTCGACAGCAGTGCCACCTTGTCGGTGAAGGGCACTTCCTCAATGGGATTGTCGGCACCGTACAGGATGCGGTTGGTGGAGGCAGGAGGCAGGGCAATCACGCCGCCCGAGCCAGAACGGACATGGGCAATCGAGTCCGCCGCCCGCCTGAGGGCTGCTTCCGAGATCTCAGAGGCATGGGCGAGGCCGGTGGTCTCGCCGCTGACGGCACGCAGGCCGAAGCCCTGGGAGGTGTCGAAGTTGCTGGCTCTCAATACGCCGTCATCGAAAACCAGCGATTCGGACTGGGTATATTCGAGAAACAGCTCGCCATCGTCGCTGCCCACGAGAGCATCGGAAACGATGGCCTGAGCCCTGTGCCGGTCGAGACCGGTCCGTTCAAAGAAGAAGTCGTCGTGTTGCAAGGGCAAATCCGCTCCTCCGGACCGGTCGACCGGACCCTATCAGGACTGCTTGTCGAGCTCGTTCAGGCCGGCGGTGAAGCCCTTCAGCGAAACCTCGATGCCGAGGCCGGCGCCGGGGCCCTCATAGATGATGAAGTTGGCTTTCTGGCCCTTCTTCAGCTTTTCGAGGCTCTCGGGGGTCGCTTCGGCGATGGCCATGCAGAACTGCGGCAGGCACTGCACGAAGGGGATCCGGCCAACCGGATTGGAGTCGATCTCCAGGGCGATACCGGTCGGGAGATAGACGCCTATGGGAACCAGGATGCGCATCATGGTGACGTCCTTGTCACCCTGCTTCTGCTTGAAGAAGACCAGAGTGAGGCCGACATTCTGACGCTCGGCATTGGTGGCCGACTGGGTCATGCCGCAGGAGCGGATGGTGGCCGGGGTGCCCGAATCGCTCTTGCCCTCGGCTGCCGGGTTCGGGAACTGGCTGCACTGGATCTTCCAGTCGCCGTGAGTCGCCACGACCTCGGCCTGGGGGGCCTGCTGCTGGGCGGCCGGCGCCTGGCCGCCGCCGGGCTGCTGCTGAGCCTGCTGGTTGGCCCGCGGACCGAAGGACTGCTGGGCCATGGCTGCGCCTGAGAAAGCCGACAGCGCGAGGAAGCCCGACATCATCAGGCCCGTTGCGCGGCGCAAGGTCGTTTTGTTCATACCGGTGATCAAGTCGTGCTCCCCAATTCGCTGATAATTAGCCACTGGCTCTACTTCTGGGTGTCACCACTAAAAGCGACAAGGACTTACCGCAAGCACGGGCCCATATCAAAGGGAACCGACGCATGCGCCTCGGCCCGCGCACGAAGCTAGCAACTCCCAGGGGGCTGGTGTCAAAAGGTCGCAACCCTAAGGGCATGCCACAAACGGCCGGGAATTGTGTAAATTCCGGCGCGCCCGGCAAGACAGTAGCTATATTCCCTAGTTCAGGGAAAAATGCGGCCAAAATCTGAACGAGGGCGGGGCTCCGGCCCCGGCAGCGAGCGGTCGGGTGTTGAAAAGGCTGTGCTTTTCGAGTCGCGCGAAAATATGACGCGCTCGTGTGCATTGCGGAGTTGACCTGATTGTGATTGAGAACGGTTCTAGAGGACGTCCATCGTCCTCTTTGCCCTCTGGTGGGCAAACAGGTTATACCCAGTCGAGGATTGACCGCCGGCGTCGATTTTCGTCTGGTGGGGGATTATGGCCGCTGGTTAGCAACAGGCATGGGAAAAGCCCGGTGCCCCGGCATGAAGGAGTTGGCGGAATATGCGGTTGACGAAGGCATGCACGCTTCTATGGGGAGCTGCTTTAGGCGCAATGATCGGGGGCGCGATGCCACTCCAAGCCGCGGAAACTGGGCAGCCAGTCGACTGGCAGATCGGCCTGCAGGGGTCCGCTACGCCGGTGATGGACAACGTCACGGTGTTCCATAACAACATCATGTTCCCGCTGATTGCGGCCATCGTTGTGCTGGTATTCATCCTGCTGGTCGTGGTGATGCTCCGCTACAACGCCAAGGCCAACCCGGTCCCCTCGAAAACCACGCACAACACACTCATCGAGGTCGTCTGGACCGTCGTGCCGGTGTTGATCCTCGTGATCATCGCCATCCCGTCCTTCCGTCTGCTCTATTTCGAGCGCACGATCCCGGACGCCGATGTGAACATCAAGGCCATCGGCAGCCAGTGGTACTGGTCGTATGAGTACCCGGACAATGACGGCGATCTGGCCTTCGACTCGCTGCTGCTCGACGGTGACAATCTGAACGAGCGGCGCAAGATCCATCCGGCGGCGCCGCGCCTGCTGGCGACCGACAATCCCATGGTCGTGCCGGTCAACAAGAATGTCCGCCTGACCGTGACGGCTGCCGATGTCATTCACAGCTGGACCATTCCGTCCTTTGGCACCAAGATCGACGCCGTTCCCGGCCGTCTGAACGAGATCTGGTTCAAGGTCGAGAAGGAAGGCTTCTATTACGGGCAGTGCTCGGAGCTCTGTGGCCAGGGGCATGCCTATATGCCGATCGAGCTGATCGCCGTCTCGCCGGAGCGCTATGAGGCGTGGCTGAAGCAGGCCAGCGAGGGCGATCTCAAGGGCGCCAATGAGCAGCTGATTGCGGATGTCGTCGGCGGCGCGCCCAAGGTCGCCAACGCGGCGGCCGAGTAACAGCGCGCGTCCGGAAGGACATTAGTAGAGTTTAAATTCTCGGATACCGAGCGCTCCTTGGCCGGTATCCGTCCAGAAGAACTAGAGGTCGACTTATGGCTCACGCGGCAGCCCATGCGGAACACGCCGACCATCCAACCGGGTGGCGACGTTACGTCTATTCGACGAACCACAAGGACATCGGCACGATGTATCTGTGGTTCGCGATGGTTGCAGGCACGATCGGCGGTCTGCTTTCCGTCGCCATGCGCATGGAACTCCAGGAGCCGGGCATCCAGATCTTCCATGGCCTCGCGCAGATGGTCTATGGCGTGGATCCGAGCTCGGCGCTCGATACCGGCAAGCAGGTCTATAATGCGTTCGTCACGGCGCACGGCCTGATCATGATCTTCTTCATGGTGATGCCCGCCATCATCGGCGGGTTTGCCAACTGGTTCGTGCCGCTCATGATCGGTGCTCCCGACATGGCGTTCCCGCGCATGAACAACGTGTCGTTCTGGCTGCTGCCCCCCGCCTTCGCCCTGGTGCTGATCTCGCTGTTCGTCGAGGGCCCTCCCGGAATGCCCGGTGCCGGCGGTGGCTGGACCATCTATCCGCCGTTCTCCTCCACAGGTCAGCCTGGGCCGGCCATGGACCTCGTGATCCTCGGGCTGCACATTGCCGGTGCATCGTCGATCCTCGGCGCCATCAACTTCATCACCACCATCTTCAACATGCGCGCCCCGGGCATGACGCTGCACAAGATGCCGCTGTTCGCCTGGTCGGTGCTGGTCACGGCCTTCCTGCTGCTGCTGTCGCTGCCGGTCCTGGCCGGCGCCATCACCATGATGCTGACCGACCGCAACTTCGGCACGTCGTTCTTCCAGCCGGAGAATGGCGGTGACCCGATCCTGTTCCAGCATCTGTTCTGGTTCTTCGGTCATCCGGAAGTCTACATCATGATCCTTCCGGGCTTCGGCATCATCAGCCACATCGTGTCGACCTTCTCGAAGAAGCCCGTCTTCGGCTATCTCGGCATGGCCTATGCCATGGTCGCCATCGGCCTGATCGGCTTCATCGTGTGGGCGCACCACATGTATACCGTCGGCCTCGACGTCGACACCCAGGCCTATTTCGTTGCGGCCACCATGGTCATCGCGGTGCCCACCGGCGTGAAGATCTTCTCGTGGATTGCCACCATGTGGGGCGGCTCGATCACCTTCCGCGTCCCGATGATCTGGGCGATCGGCTTCATCTTCCTGTTCACCGTCGGCGGCGTGACCGGCGTGGTGCTGGCCAATTCCGGCATCGACCATGTGCTGCATGACACCTATTACGTTGTGGCGCACTTCCACTACGTGCTGTCACTGGGTGCCGTGTTCGCCATCTTCGCCGGCTGGTACTACTGGTTCCCGAAGATGTTCGGGTACATGTACAACGAAGGCATCGCCAAGCTGCACTTCTGGACGACCTTCGTCGGCGTGAACCTCCTGTTCTTCCCGCAGCACTTCCTGGGTCTGGCCGGCATGCCCCGCCGCTACATCGACTATCCGGATGCCTATGCGGGCTGGAACTACGTGTCGTCGATCGGTTCCTATATCGCGCTTGCCGGTCTCGCGATCTTCTATCTCGGTGTGATCGAGGCCTTCGCCCGCAAGCGCAAGGCGGCTGACAATCCCTGGGGCGAGGGTGCGACGACCCTGGAATGGACCCTGTCGTCGCCGCCCCCGTACCACCAGTTCGAGACGCTGCCCCGCATTAAGTAAGGGCAGGGACCGCAGATCAGGATCGGGAGGCCGGATCTCTCCGGCCCTCCGATCTACTCAGGAAAGCTTCCCCGATCCGCTTGGCGGATCACGGGGAAGAGAATGTTGACGGGATGACCAGAGTGAGTTCAGAAATCGCCGATAAGCCCGTTGATGCGAATGGCGCAGCCCATGCGGCCGCTGTCGGGCAGATCGCCGATGTGAATGACTATTTCGCGCTGCTGAAGCCGCGGGTGATGTCGCTCGTGATCTTCACGGCTCTGGTCGGCCTGATGGTCGCGCCCGGCACGATCCATCCCTGGCTCGGCATGGTGGCGCTTCTCTGCATCGCCCTCGGCGCCGGCGCCTCCGGTTCCCTCAACATGTGGTACGATGCCGATATCGACCGCGAGATGAAGAGGACGTCCCGTCGTCCCATCCCGCGCGGTACGCTCAACCCTGGCGACGCCCTTGCCTTCGGCCTGATCCTGGCGATTGGGTCGGTGCTGATGATGGGCGTGCTGGTGAACTGGGTTGCCGCGGCCCTTCTCGCGCTCACTATCGGCTTCTATGTCTTCGTCTACACGATGTGGCTGAAGCGCCGCACGCCGCAGAACATTGTCATCGGCGGTGCCGCAGGCGCATTCCCGCCCATGGTCGGCTGGGCCGCCGTTACTGGATCGGTGAGCCTCGAAAGCCTGAGCCTGTTCCTCATCATCTTCATGTGGACGCCGCCGCATTTCTGGGCCCTGTCACTGTTCCGCTCGGATGACTATGCACGGGCCGGCGTGCCAATGCTGCCGGTGGTGGCCGGAGCTGACGAGACGCGCAAGCAGATCCTGATCTATTCGCTGCTGCTCGCGCCGATCTCCCTTCTGCCCTATTTCCTGCAGTTTGCGGGTGTCCCCTATCTGATCGTGGCGCTGCTCAGCAGCACCGGCTTCGTCCTCGGAGCCATCAAGGTCTTTCGGACCAGGGAAGGGGAGGCAGCCGACCGGGCTGCCAAGGAACTGTTCAAGTTCTCGCTCCTGTACCTGTTCCTCCTGTTTGCGACGCTGCTCGTTGAAAGCCTCGCAGGCCTTTCGCATACGACGCTGCCATGGCTGTGACGGTGAGTAGTATGGAACAGCATGAAGAAGAAGGGCGGAAGCTCACGCCCGAGGAGTTGCGTCGGCAGAAGCGGCGTTCGGTGGCGCTTGCCCTGTTCCTGGGGTTTCTCGCCATCCTGTTTTTCGTAACGACGATCGTCAGGCTCGGCGGCAACGTGGCCAACCGGGTCATTTGAGGAGCCATGATGACCAGCAGCGACAAGAACAGGCAGACTGCCTCACGCGCCAATGTGCGCATGGGGGTGGTGTGCGTTGCGATTGTCGCCGGCATGGTTGGCATGGCCTATGCGGCCGTGCCGCTCTATGACATGTTCTGCAAGGTCACGGGCTATGGCGGCACAACGAGGCGCGCCGAGTCCGCGCCGGTGAAGGCGGTGTCAGACCGGGAGATCAGGGTGCGGTTCGATGCCAATGTGGCGCCCGATCTGCCCTGGTCGTTCAAGCCGGTCGAAAAGGAAGTCACCGTCAAGCTGGGCGAGCAACGGCTTACCTATTACCGGGCGGTGAACAAGTCCGACAGGCCGGTCACGGGCATGGCCACGTTCAACGTGACGCCCACCCAGGCAGGCTACTATTTCAACAAGATCGACTGTTTCTGCTTCACCGAGCAGACGCTCGAGCCGGGGCAGTCGATCGACATGCCCGTCCTGTTCTTCGTCGATGAGGAACTGGCGGCAGACAAGGATACCGCAAACGTCCGCACCCTTACGCTGTCCTACACGTTCTATGTGAAGGATCCGGTGGATAAGAGTGCGGCGGCTGAGGTAAAGAACAGTTCGCAAAGCGACGGCAACAGCACGCAGAGCGATAGACCACAACGGGGCGGAGTGCCGGTCGAGGGCACTCCCGAGAATACTGGAGCTGAGGGACATGGCTGAGAGCCACGCCAAGAATCACCCATATCATCTGGTAGACCCGAGCCCATGGCCGGCTCTCTCCTCGCTTGCCGCCTTCATCCTGGCCGTCGGTTCCGTCATGTGGTTCCACGGACACGCTCCCTGGACGATGATCGTCGGCAGCGTCTTCGTGATCTACTGCATGGGAATGTGGTGGCGGGACGTCATCCGCGAAGGCCATAAGGGCGACCATACGCCGATCGTGCAGCTGCACCTGCGCTACGGCATGCTGCTGTTCATCGCCTCGGAAGTGATGTTCTTCGTGGCCTGGTTCTGGGCCTTCTTCGATGCCGCGCTGTTCCCGAACGAGGCCATCCAGTATGCCCGCGCTGAGGCGACCGGCGGCATCTGGCCGCCGAAGGGCGTCGAGGTGTTCAACCCGTGGCACCTGCCGCTGCTGAACACTCTGATCCTGCTCACCTCGGGCACCACGGTCACCTGGGCGCACCACGCCCTGCTGCACAATGACCGCGAGGGCATCAAGTGGGGCCTGATCTGCACGATCGTGCTCGCCGCCCTGTTCACGCTGGTGCAGGCCTACGAGTACACCCATGCCGCCTTCGCCTTCAGCCGCGAGAATGGTGGCAACATCTATGGCTCGACCTTCTTCATGGCCACCGGCTTCCACGGCTTCCACGTGATCGTCGGCACGATCTTCCTGATCGTGATCCTGCTGCGCGCGATGCGCGGCGAGTTCACGCCGAAGGCCCATTTCGGCTTTGAGGCTGCCGCCTGGTACTGGCATTTCGTTGACGTGGTCTGGCTGTTCCTGTTCGCGTCCGTGTATATCTGGAGCTCGCACGGCGCTTACTGACCAAGACGACAGACGCCGGGGCCCTCCCCGGCGTCTTGCTTTAGAGGTACGGCTTCATCGTGAACGACAGACCGCAGGCATATTATCCGCCGCTCTCGTCCCTCAGCACCGGGATCAGGGGCTGCTGCCCCCGCTGCGGACGGGGGAAGCTGTTCAAGAACTTTCTCGAGCTGCGCGACAAATGCTCGTCGTGCGGGCTTTCCTATGACTTCGCCGATGCCGGCGACGGGCCGGCAGTGTTCATCATCCTCATCGCGGGCTTCGTGGTGGTCGGGGCTGCGCTGTTCACCGAGCTTGCCTATCAGCCACCCTACTGGGTGCATGCGGTGCTGTGGCTGCCGCTCATCCTGCTTCTGACCCTCGGGCTTCTGCGGCCGATGAAGGGCGTGCTGATCAACCAACAGTACAATGCCAAGGCGGAGGAGGCCCGGCACGTCCGGGACTGAGGACTGGCATTGAAGGATGACCCCAGCCAGACAAGGCGCCAACGCATTTGGCCGATCACCGTCGCGAGCCTGATCGCCACGGCCATCCTGCTGGCGCTCGGCACCTGGCAGCTCGATCGCCGGGCGTGGAAACATGACCTCATCCAGCGGCTCGAGGCATCGATCGAAGCGGCCCCCGTGCCGCTTGACGAGGTCAAGGGGCAACCTGCCGAATTCCTGCACGTGACGGCCAAGGGGCGCTTTCTGCCGGTCGAGCGGCATCTGTTTGCGACCTACAACGGGGCGCCGGGCTGGCGGGTCATCTCGCCGTTCGAGCTTGCGAACGGCATGATCGTGCTGGTGGATCGCGGCTTCGCCCCGCAGGACATGAAGGATACGACCGCCGGTCTCAAGACCGGGCAGGAGGTTACCATCAGCGGCGTCGTACGCTATCATGGCGATGACCGAACCATGTTCACGCCGGACAACAGGCCGGGAGAAGATGTCTGGTACTGGTGGGACTTCCCGGCGCTTGCCGATTCGCTTGCGCTTCCCCCGGATCGCCGCCAGAGGATTGCGACCTATGCGTTGCAGCTCGAGGACGGGGGCGAGGCATCCGGCTGGCCACGGCCGACCAGGGCGGTCCCGGAACTCTCCGACCGGCATCTCGGCTATGCCATCACCTGGTACGGGCTTGCCGCCTCACTGGTGGTCATCTACCTGATCTATATCCGCCGCGTGGTGCAGAGCAGGAAATCCGGCTGAGGTGTCGACTTCCCGGGTGCGCTTGTCTATGGATAGGGCAAAGTTCAACCGGGATTTCTCGCGTGCGTTACATCTCTACACGTGGTGAGGCGCCTGTCCTCAATTTCGCCGATGTCGTGGTCACCGGACTTGCCAGCGATGGCGGTCTCTATGTGCCGGAAAACTGGCCGCAGATCGGTGCAGCGACGCTGAAGGATTTGCAGGGCAAGCCGTATACGGATGTGGCACGCGCCGTGCTCTCGACCTTCATCGGCGACAGCTTTGGGGCGGATGACCTCAGCCAATGCGTGGATGTTGCCTATCGGGACTTCGGCCATGCGCTCGTTGCTCCCCTGGTCCAGTACGGTCCGAACAACTGGCTGCTTGAGCTGTCGCACGGGCCGACGCTGGCCTTCAAGGACGTGGCCATGCGGCTGCTGGCGCAGCTCATGAGCGTGATCCTCAGAAAGCGCGGCGGACATGCGACGATCATCGGCGCAACCTCGGGTGATACGGGCAGTGCCGCCATCGATGCCTTCCGCGGCCTCGAGGCGGTGGATGTGTTCATCCTCTATCCCCATGGGCGGGTGAGCGACGTGCAGCGGCGGCAGATGACCACGGTGCCGGATGCCAATGTGCATACAATCGCGCTCGAGGGCACATTTGACGATTGCCAGAACCTGGTTAAGGCAATGTTCGCCGACCAGGCCTTCAACAGGGCGATGAACCTTTCCGGGGTCAATTCGATCAACTGGGCACGCATCATGGCTCAGACGGTCTATTACTTCACCTCAGCTCTCGCGCTGGGAGCGCCCGACCGGGAGGTGAGCTTCACAGTGCCGACCGGCAATTTCGGCGACGTCTTCGCCGGCTATGTGGCGAAACGCATGGGGCTTCCCGTTGACCGGCTGGTGGTCGCCACCAATGTCAACGACATCCTGGACCGGACCCTGCGCACCGGGAGCTATGCCATGAATGGCGTCGTGCCCAGCAGCAGCCCGAGCATGGATATCGAGATCTCCAGCAATTTCGAGCGTCTGCTGTTCGAGGTCCACGGCCGCGATGCCGCCCGCATCCGCAACCTCATGGGCGCGCTCAGGCAGCAGCGCGCCTTCCAGATCGACCGCGACCCGCTGGCGGCCATCCGGGCGGATTTCCAGTCGGCGCGGTGCGACGAGGATGAGACGCGGGCGATGATCCGGCGCATGTTCGATGAGTGCAACCTGATCGTCGACCCTCATACGGCGGTTGGCCTTGTCGCTGCCGACAAGGTCGATGCAACGGAGGGCCCGATGGTGGTGCTGTCGACGGCCCATCCGGCGAAATTCCCCGACGCGGTGGAAGCCGCAACGGGCATCAGGCCGGCCCTGCCGCCGCGTCTGGCTGACCTGCACGAGCGGGCGGAACGGATCAACCGGCTGCCCAACGATCTGCGCGCCGTGCAGAGCTTCATTTCCGGCCTGTCACGGGCCCAATCGAGCGATACATGAGCGTCAGAACCACCAAACTCGACAATGGCGTGACCGTGGTCAGCCACGACATGCCGCATCTGCAGACGGTCTCGCTTGGCCTTTGGGTCCGGGCCGGGGCGCGCAACGAAACAGAGGACGAGAACGGGGTCGCGCATCTTCTCGAGCACATGGCCTTCAAGGGTACGAAGACCCGGACGGCGCGGCAGATTGCCGAGGAGATCGAATCGGCGGGCGGCGAGATGAATGCCGCCACCAGCATGGAGAGCACGTCCTATTATGCACGCGTGCTCAAGGAGGATGTGCCGCTGGCGCTCGACATCCTGTCGGACATCCTGATCGATCCGGTCTTCGCGGCAGATGAGCTCGAGCGGGAACGGGAGGTCATTCTCGAGGAGATCGCCGCAGCGGAAGACACGCCCGACGATGTGGTCTTCGACCTGCTGCATGAGGCCGCCTTTCCGGAGCAGCCCCTCGGCCGTCCGATCCTTGGCCGGGCCGAGCGGGTTGCCACCTTCACGGCGCAGGACATCGTGGCCTATCGCGACCGACATTATGCCGGCAACCGGACCTTCGTTGCGGCGGCGGGAGCGGTTGATCATGACGCGCTGGTCGAACAGGCAGCCAAGACGCTTGCCGATCTGCAGCATGTCGAGACGCCGGAATGGCCAACTGCCCGGTTCGGCGGCGGCATCCGGACCATGGCCAAGCCGCTGGGACAGACCCATCTCACCCTTGGCTTCCAGACCATGGGGTATCGGGATGAGGATATCTACGCCCTGCAGGTGCTTTCGAGCGTGCTCGGCGGCGGCATGTCCTCGCGCCTGTTCCAGGAAGCCCGCGAACAGCGCGGTCTTTGCTATTCGATCTTCTCCTTCGTTTCGGCCTTTGACGAGATCGGCCTGTTCAGCGTCTATGCAGCGACGGGGGCAAAGCGCGTTCCGGAGCTGATGGACGTGATCGGCGAGCAACTGGTGGGTATTGCCCATGCGGTCGAGGAGCGGGAGATCGCGCGTTCAAGGGCGCAGCTCAAGGCGTCGCTGGTATCGGCGCTTGAAAGCTCATCGTCGCGCGCCGACCAGATTGCCCGCCAGCAGATGATTTTTGGCCGTATTCCGCAAGTCGAGGAACTGATCGCCAAGGTGGAAGCGGTAGATGTGGAAGCCGTCAGGCGGGTGGCGCACAGGGTTTTTTCCGGGGCGAGGCCAGCAGTTGCTGCAGTCGGTGCATTGGAAAGTCTTGCGTCCTACGATGAGATCGCTGCAAGATTTGCCTAGAACAAGTCACAGGCATCTCCGGGCAGCATGTCATTTCTGCGCAGCGTTACTCTGAGCGAGACCGGGCCCGTCGTCAGGGGTGATGGCGTGGTCCTCCACATTCCGCAAATGTCGGACTACGAGGAATGGGCCGCGCTGCGGGAGCGGAGCCGCGCCTTCCTCGTTCCCTGGGAGCCGACCTGGCCTGCGGATGATCTCACCCGCAGCGCCTTCCGGCGACGCATGCGCCGATACTGGCGCGACGTGCGGGAGGATCAGTCCTATCCCTTTTTCGTCTACCGACAGGAAGACGACGCCCTGGTGGGCGGCCTCACGCTGGGCAATATCCGGCGCGGCGTCGCCCAGACCTGCTCGGTCGGCTACTGGGTCGGGCAGCCCTATGCGCGCCGCGGCTACATGTCCGCAGCGGTCAGGGCGGTGATCCCGTTCGTCTTCAATGTCCTGCGGCTCCACCGGCTGGAAGCTGCGTGTCTTCCGACCAACGAGGCATCGATCCGGCTGTTGCGGAGCTGCGGCTTTCAGCAGGAAGGTTATGCAAGGGGCTTCCTACAGATCAACGGCGTGTGGCACGATCATCTGACCTTCGCGATCTTGAGTACTGATTCTCGGCCCTGACACGGGGCCGCAAGGAGAAGCAAGGGGACCAGGGAGGAAGCGGCCCAATTCAGTCATGTTGCCGCATCAAGGCAGCCCGCGTAGCGTATCAGACTGCTTGCCGCGACAGACTTGACCCGGAGCAAAGGCCGTTCTGCGTGAGCGTGCATTCGACCAGCGTGAAGGGAAGGGCGCTCCCATCTTCCGTGCATGGTGAGACGTTCGGGGTTGTAAGCGTACCGGAGCCAGAGTACCAAGACAGTTCAGACGCTTATGATGACCCATCAGCGCATCCGGGCTGACCAGATTTCTGATCGCTCCAGGTGCGCCTAGCCAGGAGATATGGCGGCTCAATGCGGCTGCTCACACCATTCCTTGTCGCGGTGATCGGCTGGTTGGTCGTTGCCACTTCCGGCGCTGATGCGCGTGATGTCGTTGCCACCAATTTCAATGCGCCCAGCGTCGATCTCTCGAGCGTCATCGAATATCTCGAGACCAGCGAGAAAGAGATCGTGGTGCCGGTGCCCACGGAGGGCGAAGGAACGCCCACGGCCATGACCGTCACCGCCAAGGGGCCGGGCGACGTGCACCGGTTCGCGGTGGTAACCCTGTACAACGAGGAGCCGCTGCCGCGGGAAATGGTGCTTGTGTCCCGCTGGCCGGGTTTCGTGGGATCCGGGCTCATCTGGCCGCATTTCGACGGCACCCAGATCCTGACCGTCCAGGCGGCCCCGGGCCTGCCGCCCAAGCGGCTGTCGGAAACCCAGTCTGATACCTATTCGCTGACGCTGGATCCGGGATCAACGGTGACGGTGGTGGCCGAGCTCGTCGGCGACCAGGTCAGCAATCTCTCTCTCTGGCACAAGGTCGCCTATGACAAGCAGCAGCAGCAGCTGTCCTTCTTCCGGGGCGTGGTGCTCGGAATTGCGACGCTGACTGCGGTCTTCATGGTGTGCCTGTTCATCATCCGACTGCAGCCGGCCTTCCCCTCGGCAGCGCTGTTCGCCTTTGCCTCGGTCTTCTTCATTGCGCTGGAATTCGGCTATCTGCCGGTGCTGCAGCCGCTCTTGCCGACGGCCACGGGACTTGAAGTGCGCGTGCGGGCGGTGATCGAGGCGCTCATGGCTACCGGCGCGCTTGCCTGTCTGCTCACCTTCCTCGAACTCAGACGGCGTAGCCCGGTGATCGGCTATCCGGTCATGGGCGCCCTTGTCGGCAGCCTGCTGATCGCTGCCTGCGCCTGGTTCGCGCCCGCCATCTGCATGGGGCTTGCCCGCATCCTGCTGCTCCTGACGACAGTCGGCGGGTTTGCCCTGATCATCGTGCTGTGGCGGCAGGGCATGATCCGCGCCCAGGCTTCGCTGGTGACCTGGTGCTTCCTGCTGCTGTGGACCCTGTGCTGGATCGCGGCGGCGCTGGGCTGGTTCAATCTCGAAGTGGTCTCGCCGGTGCTGGCCTGGGGGCTGGTGCTGGTGCTGCTGACCATGGCCTTCACCCTCACCCAGTTCGCCTTCAACCAGGGCGTGGTCAACAGCCGCTTCTTCGAGGACAGCGGCCGGCGCGGACTGGCGCTGGCGGGCGCCGAGCAGGTCATCTGGGACTGGCATGAGGAAAATGGCACACTGTTTGTCGGCCCGGAGCTCGAACGTGTGCTGGGGCATCCCCAAGGGCGCATCACCCGCGGTGGCCTCAAGGGCTGGCTCGAGCTGATCCATCCCAATGACCGCGCCGATTATGTGGGGGTGGTCGAGGCGGCGGTGCAGCGCGGACGTGGCACATTTTCCCACCAGTTCCGGCTGCGGCGCGGGGACGGCACCTATCGCTGGTTCCAGCTCAAGGCGCGGTCGCTACCGGGTGATCTCGGCCGGGCGGTCCGCTGCATCGGCACGCTGGCGGATATCACCGCGGCAAAGCGCTCGGAGGAACAGCTGCTTGCCGATTCAGTGCGCGACCGGATTACGGGCCTGCCCTATGAGGCGCTGTTCATGGACCGGCTGGAGCGGGCGCTGCAGCAGGCTGATGCCCAGGGGAACGACAATCTCTATGTGCTGATCGTCGATCTCGACCGCTTCAAGCACGTGAATGAAAGCCTGGGCTTTGCCGTCGGCGACAGCCTGCTTCTGACCATCGCCCGGCGCCTCTCGTCGTTGATCGGGCCGGAAGATACGCTCGCGCGGCTGCATGGCGACCGTTTCGGCATCATTCTCAACCTGGAGCGACCGGAGCGTAATCTCGACGCCTTCGTGGAGCAGCTGCGCAAGCTGGTGACGCGGCCGGTGCCGCTCAAGCCCCAGGAAGTGTTCCTCACCGCCTGCCTTGGCATCGTGCGCTACATGCGGGACAAGACCCGGCCGACGCAGCTGCTGAAGGATGCGGAGACGGCACTGTATCGCGCCAAGAAGCAGGGCAAGGACGCGCTGGTCATCTTCACGGAAGACATGCGCGAGGGCGCACCATCGCTGGTCAATCTGGAAGACAGCCTGCGTCAGGCGCTCGAGCGCCAGCAGATCGAGATCGCCTATCAGCCGGTCATGCGGCTGGACAACCGCAGGCTTGCGGGCTTTGAGGCGCTGGTCCGGTGGCGCCATCCGGAATACGGACTGCTCGAGCCGGCTGACTTCATGGGGCTGGCTGAGGATCTCGGGCTCATGAACGAGTTCGGCCGCTTCGTGCTCAGCCAGTCGGCACGTCAGCTCGGCATCTGGCAGCGGGCATACCGTTCGGACGAACCGCTGTTCATGACGGTCAATGTCTCGTCGCGGGAGCTTATCAACCGGGATCTGGTGGATGAGGTAAAGACGGTGCTGGCGCGGGAAGATCTCGTGCCGGGCACGCTCCGGCTCGAGCTGACCGAGACGATCCTGATGGAGAATCCCGAGCTCTCGATCAAGATCCTCGAGAAGCTGCAGCAGGCCGGCGTCGGCATTGCATGCGACGATTTCGGCACAGGCTATTCGGCCCTTTCGCATCTCCGGCGGCTGCCCTTCGATACAATCAAGATCGACCGCTCGTTCCTCGAGGATGAGGCCGATGACGAAGCGGCGCAGATCATTCTCGAGGCCATCGTGCTGCTGGCGCATGATCTCGGCATGACCACGGTGGCCGAGGGCATAGAAACCTCGGACCAGGCAGACCGGCTGCGGGAGCTCGGCTGCGACTACGGCCAGGGCTTCCTGTTCGGCGAACCGATGACCGCGCGTCAGGTCATGGAAGCCTTCGGCGGCAGTCAGTCCATCAGCAGCCGCAAGACCCGGCCTGCGGTGGGCTTCTGGCAGAAGGTCGTCCGTCGCGGCGACGAAGCCGGCGAACCGGCGGAGAGCCGTAAGGGCGACAGGAAGCCCGCGAAGGCGGTGACCCATTCGGCCGGTTTCGATCCGGAAAAGCTCGCACAGGCCGAGGCCGAGGCCGCCGACCGCGCGGCCATGCAGCCGGTGATCGAGCCGGTCGAGGACATTGCCCTGGCGGGCGCGCGCGCCACCTTGCCGCAGAATGAGGCCACAGCTGCGGTGTCCACCGCCGAGCCCGAGGGGCTGATGCGGACGGAGGACGTAAGGCCGGCATCGACCGCAATGCCCGTAAGGTCTGCGCCTGCGACAGGGCAACCCGCGGCTCCTGCGGTGCAGGCAGCGGAGCCGGCAGCTCCCACCGGTCCCGCTCCCATGCTTGGCGAGGGCGCCGGGCTGGTAGGGCCGCAGTCTCCCGTGGAAAGTGCCAATGCGGCAGCTGCTGCCAGAGCCACCACGACAGCCGCCAGGGTGGCTGGAGCCGGCGCGGCCGCCCCTGCAGGTGCACAGGCGATGACGCAACCTCGGTCAGGGCAGCCGCCGCTTCGGGTCGCGCCTGGCCAGGCAGTCAAGCACGCGCGGGAAGGTCAGCCCGTGCAGGGCGACAATGGGCCACGGCCAGTGGCTGTCAGGATGCCGCTCGCCCAGCGTGGTCCCGTCATGGCACCCGGCAGTCGTGAGGTGAGGGGTGATGAGGCCGGATCCCGGCCAGCGCCTGCCGCAGCCATTCACGGAGCCGCTCCTGCACCGACCGGATCGCCTGCTGCGGCCACCGGCCAGGCGCCCGATTCGCCGGCAACAGTGCAAGGCGCGCCGCAGGCTGCCGGTGCTGGGATCGCCCCCGGGTCCGGGACAGCGCAGCGACCGCAGCCGGAAAGGCGCGCCATTCCCACGCCTACAGGCATTGGCGGGCGCATTCCCGGCGCGTTGCCGCCAGGCCCCATGGGTCCGCTGCGCGGCCATGGACTGGGCCAACACGGCCGCGCCGGTTACCTGCCGGCAGCCCTTGCCGGGGCCACTCGCGGCCTCGACCGGACAACGGCTGCTCCTGCCACCGAAATCAAGTCGGGTGAAGCCGGGCCAGCGGTTCAGCCGCCGGCCGCTACCGATGCAGACGCTCAAGGACTGCAACAGGCAGCAATCCATGAGGCCGAGCAGGCGGCGGAGCCGATCCCGAGCCCAGTCGCAGCCGCGGCATCGACCGAAGCAATCGATCTGCCGGCCGATGACGTGGCGGTTGACAGCAACCCCCCGGGAGCGGCGCCAGCAATGGCGGAGGCGTCCAAGGACGCGGCCTCCGCTGAAGACGCAGGCCCGGATCGAGACATGCAGCAATCGGATCCCGATCCTGTCGTGGCTGCCACAGTGAGCCACGAGGATTCTACCGGGACCGAAGCCGAGCCGGTTCGGGACGTTGCGGCAGAGACTGATCACGCCGATGAGGCCGCTGATGCGACCACCGTTGGGCACCAAGCCGCAGGCGAGTCGGCCGCTGAAGAGACCATGGCTGATGCAGCCGTTGTCGAACCTGTCTCCGCTCCGGTTGCCGATCCGGTTGCGACGCATGTCGCGTCTCACGCCGAGGAGCCGGCGACCGATGCTGTCGCAGGCGAGGCCGGCACCGATGCGATCGCGGAAGGCAGAATTGACGTGCCTGTGGTCGATGCTTCCGTGATCGCAGAGGAGCAGGAGATGCCTGCGGTTGCGGACAAGCCTGAGAGTGATCATGCGGTCGAGGCTGCTGCCGCGGCCGTCGAGGCCGTTGCAGCCGGAAGCGAGCCCGAGCCAGGGGCGAGTGATCTGCCGGGTGTGCCCGAGGGCGAGGCTGTCGGTGAAAGTGCTGCCGAGGTGTCCGGCAGCGACGGAAAGACGGCTGTTGAGCCAACTGCGCCTGAAGCCGAGGGAGAGGCGATGACGGCCCCGGCATCGGAAGTGCCGGGTGAGGAGCTCCCCGTGACCCCGATGGTCGAGCCCGCGCCGGCCGAGCATCAGGTTGCAGTTCTGGGCGACCTCCTGAGGGGCACCGGTCCCTTGCCCGGCCTCAATGGAAGTGGCACCGCTAGCGGTGTTGCCGCGGCGAGTACAGCGGGGCAGGTGCCTGACGCGCCTGTTCCGGCCAGCGAACCGGCCCCGACCCGGAAGGCGGGTACGGTTCTGTCCGATCCGGGCGGCGAAGGACTTCCCCATGACCCGGCCGGCCGCGGGCTGGGTCTGTCACCGCCACCGCGGAATGGCGGGCCCCATGGCGCGCCGCGCCCGCAGCCGCCGCTGCGCCGGCGATTGCGCAAGACAACGGACAGGCCGGTCGACCTGCCATGAGCATGGGGGACGCGGAAGCGTCCCCCTTTGTTTGGGAGGGGGCATCGAAGCGCCAGCGCGGGGGCCATGAAGCGGCAGGACCATCGCCGCAGACAGTCAGGCAGCGGATCGCAAGGCGGGAAGCGATGGCATCGGCCCGTGGACGGGCTGCCGGCCAAGAGCGACGAACGTGGCGGAGGTCGACGCGGCGTCGGGGCGGCAGGTCAGGTTGCGTGTCCTTGACGGCTTGCGGGCTGGGGATGTCAGACCGGTGCGCCGCCCTCAGGCGTGGCCCATCTCGGTCGACAGGAGCGCCGGGTTGACGCCGATCTTGCTCATGGCCCGGTCATATTTGCGAGAGAGATCGGGAGCAAAGAGCAGCTCCTCGTCCGGGTCGCAATGGAGCCAGCCATTCTGATGAATTTCCCGTTCCAGCTGACCGGCGCCCCAACCGGCATAGCCGAGGGCCAGGATCGCCCGGCGCGGGCCCTTGCCACTGGCCATGGCACGGAGCACATCCAGAGTGGCGGTCAGGCCAATGCCGCTGCCCACGGGCAAGGTGCAGTCCTCGGAGAAATAGTCCGAGGTGTGCAGGACGAAGCCACGTCCGCTGTCAACCGGTCCGCCGAACTGAACCGGCTTGTCGCGCAGCTCGGGCGGCAGGGAGATAAGCTCCTGGGGATCAGCAATGTTCAGGCGCTCGAGAATATCGGGGAAGGTGATGTTCTCGGCCGGCTTGTTCAGGACGATGCCCATGGCGCCGTCGGCGGAATGCGCACAGAGGAAGATTACCGTCCGGCTGAAGCGGTCGTCGCCGATCGTGGGCATCGCAATCAGGATCTTGCCATCCAGATAAGGGTCCGACACTTTCTAGCCTCCAACTCTCATCACAAATAGCGCGGAACAGGGCAGCCGAAAAGGGAGGGAGGCCCCAAGACTGACGCAAACGTTACCCAGACAGTGCTTCTGTGCGACAGGCATTTGGCGTAAATCTCCTCGCGTATCAAACCAATCGGCGTGACATGGAACCGAGATCTTACCGAGCGTACCCGGTCCTGTTTGGTGCATTGACCGCACTGGTCCTGTCGGGTTCATCGGTGCTCGAAGCGGGAGAGAGCAGCAGCGCCACGCTCGCCAGCCTCTCGTCGCTCTCCAAGCCGAGCACGGTGGAGCTGCTTGCCGGCGGGCCCGCCGGTGATCGCCAACTGGTTGCCGGCGTACGGGTCAGGCTCAAGCCAGGCTGGAAGACCTACTGGCGCAACCCGGGGCAATCGGGCATGCCACCGAGCTTCGACTGGTCCGGCTCGTCCAATGTGGCGGATGCGGAAGTGCTGTTTCCGGCGCCACGGCGCTATACCGCCAATGGCGAAACCGTCTATGGCTATCATGAAGAGGTGATCTTCCCGGTGAGGATCACGCCGGCCAAGGCGGGCGATCCGGTGAAGCTGTCGCTTTCCATGACCTATGCGATCTGCCGGGATATCTGCATGCCGATCCAGGCCGAGGCCGCGGCTGAACTCGGCACCGATATGGGCGGCGGGCAGAACCTTGCCGAAATCGAGCGATACGAGAAGCGGGTGCCCCAAGATCAGGTGCCAGGGCTCGACATCGCTGCCATCCGCAGCGCTTTCGAGGATGGCAAGGAGGCGCTCAATGTCGAGCTCAAGGTGGCCGATGAGAGCGATCCGGTGGAAATCTTCATCGAGAATGCGCCCGCCGGGGTCAGTCTCGGCGCGTCGCGGCTGGTCGCCAGCGAGGCAGACCGGCGCCTCTATAGGATTTCCGTGGATAAGAACAGAACGGGACAGCCGATCCGCGGGGCGAAGATAGCCCTTACCGTGGTGCAGGGTGAAAAGGCACTCGCCCGAACGATCAAGGTAGACTAGTTATTCGATATCTGAAGTATCGGAGCCAGTCGGCACCGGCCATCCAGTTCGAGGTCAGCATGTCTATCAAAGTTGGTGATCGTCTGCCTGAAGCCGTCTTTACTGCGGTCACTCCGGACGGCGTGAAACAATTCAAGACCGACGAAATCTTCTCCGGCCGCAAGGTCGTTCTGTTTGCTGTGCCGGGCGCCTTTACACCGACCTGCCATCTCAAGCACCTGCCGGGCTTCATCCGCCATGCGGACGAGATCAAGGCCAAGGGCGTAGACGAAATTGCCTGCGTCGCCGTGAACGATGCCTTCGTCATGGATGCGTGGAGCAAGACCACCGGCGGGGAGGGCAAGATCCGCTTCCTCGCCGACGGCAATGCCGACTTCACCAAAAAGATTGGGCTTGATCTCGACGGCTCGGGTTTCGGTCTCGGCACCCGTTCGCAGCGCTATGCCATGGTGGTCGAGGACGGCGTGGTGAAGGCGCTCCATGTGGAGCCCAAGGCCGGCGAAGTCTCCGACAGCGGCGCCGAAGCCATCCTCGCCGCTCTCTGAGCGGCCGTCGCCGGGGTGCGCGGCTTCTTGGTCCACTCAGCCCCCCGGCGACCTTTGCGCCTTGCGATGGGCGTTCGGCCCGCATCGGGGGCATGATCCGATGAAGCAGCTGATCAGCCAGCTCAACCAGTTTCCCGGCCGCTATGGCGCCGAGATCCGTTTCACCCTGCGCATCACGGTGGCGGCGCTGATCACCTATGCCATCGTGCTGGCGCTGGAGATTCCTCAGGGCTTCTGGGCAGTGATCACCGCCGTGCTGGTGGTGCAGGCCAATCTCGGCGGCTCCCTGAAATTCGCCGCCGATCGCTTCATCGGGACGCTGAGCGGGGCGGTCGTCGGCGTCATCGCCATGATGCTGATCGCCCACACCTCGCCGCTTACCCAGGCGGCATCAATGGTGATCGCGCTCCTCCCCCTCGGCTTCATCGCTGCGCTCAACCAGAGCATGCGGATTGCACCGCTCACTGCCCTCATCGTGATGCTGGTCGCCACTCACAGCGATCCGATCAGCTCGGCGATCGAGCGCATTGCCGGCATCGTCATCGGCGATGTGGTGGGTGTTCTCGTGGCGCTCCTGTTTCTGCCGGCACGGGCGTCCAATCAGCTCACGGATGCGACGGGCGAGCTCCTGGCGGGGCTTGCGGCACTGGCTGATCTCCTGCGCCGGGGCCTTGCCGGCGAACAGATCGGCAATGACATCCACCGGCAGCACGAGTCGCTGCGCAAGACCCTCAAGAAAATCGACGACTATGCGGATGCAGCGCGACGGGAGCGGCACCATCACCTGTGGAGCGGCCCTGAACCCGAGCCACTGGTCCGGACGGTCAACCGTCTGCGCAATGACCTCATCACCCTGGGGCGGGTCGCCAATGGCATGGCAGCGGACCAGCGGACCATCCCCATACCAAGCCTCGCGCAAGCAGTGGACGCGGTGATGGTGGCAGGCCGGGATTTCCTCACCGAGGCGGGCCACAGGATCAAGGAAGGCGGCATCGGGCCTTCGCTTGAGGCCTTTGCCGCGGCGCTCGACCTGCTCAAGGCAGAACGGGCAAGCATAAGGCGTGGACCGAGAGCCGGAGAGATCGACCGCGAGACGGCGGCAACCCTCTCGGTGCTGGTGTTCAGCTTCGAGCAGTTCGAGAAGGATGCGGCCGATCTCGCCGCGCGGGTGAATGAAATGGCGGGGCCAGTGGCGAAGACTGACGGCCGGACGTGAGATCCGACCGAGGTTGGTTGCGCATTTCCGCTGGACAGGATTTGACGCCCGATCTTCAATCAGGACATGGATGCTGACCTATTACCCTGGCTGATTTCGGCGACCGGCTTCGCGGTGGCGATGAGCGGCTCCCCTGGGCCGAACAACACCATGGTGGCGGCATCAGGGGCCAATTTCGGCCTGCGGGCAACCCTACCGCATGTGGCGGGCGTGGCGATCGGCTTCTTCGTGATGCTGGGGGCGATCGCCCTGGGCATGGGCGATTTCGTGGTTCGCTATCCGTCTGTGCAGGAAGTCCTCAAATGGGTGGGCGCCGCCTATCTCCTGTGGCTGGCCTACCGGATCGGCACCGCCCGGCCAATGGCGACGCCGAGCAACAGGCCCGCAGCTGACGGTTCACCGGGTGCGGAGCCTGCGGAAAACGGGCGGCGCCGTGGAAAGCCGCTCACCTTCCTGCAGGCGGCGCTGTTCCAGTGGGTCAATCCCAAGGCATGGATCGTGTCGGTGAGCGCGGTTGCTACCTTTACGGGATCGGGTGGCGCTTTCGGGATGAGGACCGTGCTGCTGCCACTGATCTTCCTGATCGTCACGGTGCCGCTGCTGATCCTGTGGACGCTGACCGGGGTCGGCGCTGCCCGGCTGCTCAGGACTCCGCGGCAGCTCCAAATCTTCAATTACGCCATGGCCCTCCTGCTGGTGCTGTCCCTCATCCCGCAGTTCCTGGGCGAGTGACGCTCCGGCGGCCTATTCAGACACGGCTGGCTTCTTCTTGCGGCGGAAAGGTTCGAGCCCGGCGCGGGCGAGGGCGTCGGCCCGTTCGTTCTCGGGATGGCCCGCATGGCCCTTCACCCAATGCCAGGTCACCTGATGACGCTGCAGGGCGGTGGTCAGCCGCTGCCAGAGCTCGGCATTCTTCACCGGCTTGCCGTCCGAGGTACGCCAGCCATTGGTCCGCCAGCGATGGATCCACTTGGTAATTCCATCGCGCACGTAATTCGAGTCGGTATAGAGATCGACGACACAGGGGCGCTTGAGGGCATCAAGCGCCTCGATGGCGGCCGTCAGTTCCATGCGGTTGTTGGTCGTCTCGGGCTCGCCGCCGGAGAGTTCCTTTTCCACCTTGCCATAACGCAGCACGGCACCCCAGCCGCCGGGCCCCGGATTTCCAGAACAGGCACCGTCGGTGAAAATCTCAACGCGAGAATCGCTCATCAAGCCGTGTCGCGATTATTGCGCCGCTGCCTGGCGAAGCTCGCGCGGCAACTTGAAGGAGACATTCTCCTTGCGGGTTTCGATGGTCTCAACGGAGACATCGTAGCGCTCGCGGAAGGCCTGCACCACTTCCTCGACCAGCACTTCCGGAGCGGACGCGCCAGCGGTCACGCCGAGGGTGCGGATGCCGTCGACCAGGCTCCAGTCGATCTCGGTGGCGCGCTGAACCAGCATGGACTTCTCGCAGCCGTTCTTGCGGGCCACCTCGACGAGGCGACGGGAGTTGGAGCTGTTGGGCGCGCCCACCACCAGCAGCATGTCACAGCGCGGGGCCATCTCCTTGACCACCTCCTGACGGTTGGTGGTGGCGTAGCAGATGTCCGCCTTGTGGGGGCCGACAATCCGCGGGAAGCGCCGGGTCAGCGCCTGGACGATGTCCTTGGTGTCGTCCACCGACAGGGTCGTCTGGGTGATATAGGCGAGCTTCTCCGGATCACGCGGCTCGAAGCGCTCGGCCTCCTCGGCGGTCTCCACCAGAATGATGGCGCCTTCAGGCAGCTGGCCCATGGTGCCGATCACCTCGGGATGGCCAGCATGACCGATCATGACGATCTGAAGGCCGCGCTCGAAATGCCGTTCGGCCTCCATGTGGACCTTGGACACCAGCGGGCAGGTGGCGTCGAGATAGAAGAGGTTGCGGTTGCGGGCTGCTTCCGGCACCGATTTCGGGACGCCGTGGGCCGAAAAGATCACCGGGCGGTCGCCATCGGGCAGCTCGTCAAGTTCCTCGATGAAGATCGCGCCCTTGCGCTCGAGATCCTCAACCACATAGCGGTTATGGACGATCTCGTGACGGACATAGACCGGGGCGCCGTATCGCTCCAGGGCCAGTTCCACGATCTCGATGGCGCGCACGACGCCGGCGCAGAAACCGCGCGGAGCACCCATGAGAACGGTCAATGGCGGTTTGGCGGCTTGGGTCATGACGCACCTGTCTCGGCGAAAGAGTGTCCCGCATATAGAGGTTCGCCCGGGTCAAATGTCAAGGATGCGGCCTTGTCACGCCCCCGGGGAGCTACAGCTTGAGGCCGTGGGCGATAATCTTGTGCATGACGGTGGGGAGGGCCTCGGTGGGCAGATCATCGAGCGGTACCCAGCGTGCCGCAGGATCCTCAAGAGGAATGTCATCAAGTCCGTGGGCGGTGTGAACTTCGACGATCAGATGGAAATGGGTGAAGGTATGTTCCACCGTGCCGGCGAGCGGCGTCCAGGGGGCCGGAAGAGGCGCGTGGCTTTCGGTGACTGACGCTGCGGGCGTCGCGTCGGACCGTTCCCAGGGGGTTGATGGTACCTCAAGCATGCCGCCAAGCAGACCCCTTTCTGGCCGGCGGCGCAGCAGAATGGCGCCGTCGCGACGGATAGCGAGGAAGGCGACAGCGCGGCGCACGGGACGCGCCGCCTTCTCCCGCTTGCGCGGCAGCGTTTCTGCTATGCCGAGGGCGCGGCCGCGGCAGTGGCCGTTCCAGGGGCAGATCAGGCAGTTGGCCTTGCGCGGGGCGCAGATGGTCGCGCCAAGATCCATCATGGCCTGGGCGAAATCGCCAGGACGCCGCTTGGGTACGAGGCCGCTGGCGAGCTGCTTGAGGCGCGGTTTGCTGTCGGGAAGAGGCTCCTCCACGGCGAACATGCGGGCCATGACCCGCTCGACATTGCCATCCACCGCCGCGTAGGGCTGGTCGAAGGCGATGGCGGCAATGGCGCCGGAAGTATAGTCGCCGATGCCGGGAAGAGACCGCAGGGCATCCAGGTTGGACGGGAAGACACCGCCGAAGTCGCGCATAACGGCCTGCGCACATTTATGCAGGTTGCGCGCCCGGGCGTAGTAGCCGAGCCCCGCCCAGGCGGCGAGGACATCATCGAGCGGTGCGGCGGCAAGGTCGGCGACGGTCGGCCAGCGGCTGGTGAAGTGCAGGAAGTAGTCGCGCACCATGGCCACGGTGGTCTGCTGCAGCATAATCTCGCTCAGCCAGACCCGATAGGGATCCGGCCTTTCGCCAGGGGCTGAGCGCCAGGGAAGGTGGCGGCGATGGCGGTCGTACCAGGAGAGCAGGAGGTTTGCCAGGCTTGCCGCCTCGCCATCATCATAGGGCAGGGGACCGGCACTGGATGCTGCCGACGGCGATGGGGAGGCGGCGCGTTTTCCCCTCCGGCGCGGCATGCTGCCGCCGTTGCTGGCACGGTCCGTTGTCACGCCCTATAATCCACTCCACGATGACGCGTATCGAATCGCATATAGCGCGCGCCCGAGGCTGATGTCCAAGACACTCTGGCAGCATGTGGACGCCCTGACAGCGAAAGCATTTGCCCGCTATGGCTTTACCTATGGCGACATTCTGGTCCGCTGGCCCGAGATTGCCGGCGAGCGGCTGGCTGCGGTATCGCAACCCGAGCGCATCCGCTGGCCAAGGGCTGCGAAGGCCAAGGCTGATGAGGGCGAGATGGCGGCCCTCCCGGCCAGGCGGCAGCAGAATCAGGGCGGTACGCTGGTGCTCAAAGTGGCAGCCGGCCATGCGCTGCTCGTGCAGCACGAGATCCCGACGCTGATCGAGCGGATCAACACCTTCTATGGCTATCAGGCCGTCACCCGGGTGAAGATCGTGGCCGATGCCGGGTTTACGGCCGGACCATCCACAGGTCGACGGCCGCCGGAGCCCCCGCCTGTCCCCGCGCGCGAAGCGCAAGTGCCTGCTGCGGCACTTGAGCAGGTGGCGGAAAGTCTCGAGGCCATAGAAGATCCGCAACTGAGGGCGGCGCTTGAGCGTCTCGGCAAAGGGATCTTGCAAAGACGACAGGACGATGCCACGAAACCGTGACTTCCGCTTTCTGCGCGCCCAAGCCTAATTTCACCGCCGGGCGGGCAGGTGGCGGGCGCGATCCGCTGCCGAATCGTGCGAAACTCGAAAAATGCAGGTGTAAGGAATGAAAATGGATCGTCGCTCCGTCATCTTTGCTGGCGCTCTCGGCGGGCTCGCCCTGCTGGGGGGAAGCGCCCTCAATGCCGTTGTCGGCGTGACTGCCGCCCGAGCCGACGCCTCGGCGGAAGCCTTGAAGGCGCCGAGCCCGTTGGGAGACATCGCGCTGGGGGTGGAGGACGCGCCGGTCACCATCGTCGAGTATCTGTCGCTGGGCTGCCCGCATTGCGCCGCATTTGCGGCGGAAACGCTGCCCAAGCTCAAGGAGAAGTATATCGATACCGGCAAGGTCCGGCTCATCATGCGGGAATTGCCGTTCGATGACGCGGTGCTGGCGGCCACAATGATCGTGCGCTGCGCGCCTCAGGAGAAGGCGGTGCCGATGATCGAGATGCTGCTCGAGCAGCAAGACGCCTGGCACAGCCCTGGCGTCGACGTGCGCGGCGAGCTGTTCAAGATCGCTCGGCTGGCCGGCCTGACCCAGGCGCAGTTCGATGCCTGCCTGATGAACGAGGATCTCGCCCGCAAGATCTTCGAGGTCACCAAGCAGGCCAAGGAATTCGGCGTGCAGTCGACCCCAACCTTCTTCGTCAACGGCAAGAAGATTGTGGGTGCCGCCAATATCGAGGAATTCGACAAGGTGATCGCCGAGGCGGCCCAGTGAGGAGGGGGCAACCCATCCGCCTGCGGTAAACTGGCCATACAACCGACATGAAATTCGCCCGTCTCCGTCTGGTCGGCTTCAAGTCCTTCGTGGAGCCGACCGAGCTGGTCATCGAGCCCGGCCTCACCGGGATCGTGGGCCCAAACGGCTGCGGCAAATCCAACCTGCTGGAAGCGCTGCGTTGGGTGATGGGCGAAAATTCCCACAAGAACATGCGCGCCTCCGGCATGGAGGACGTGATCTTTGCCGGCACCACCCAGCGGCCGCCACGAAATGCGGCAGATGTGACGCTGGTGCTGGATAATTCCGACCGGACGGCGCCCCCCGGTTTCAACAATGACGACACGATCGAGGTGTCGCGGCGCATCGAGCGCGATGGCGGTTCGACCTATCGGCTGAACGGCCGCGAGGTCCGGGCGCGAGATGTGCAGCTTCTGTTCGCCGATGCCTCGACCGGCGCGCGCTCGCCGGCACTGGTGCGTCAGGGACAGGTGAGCGAGCTCATCAATGCCAAGCCGGTGCAGCGCCGGCGGATCCTTGAGGAAGCGGCGGGCATTACCGGCCTCTATACCCGCAGGCATGAGGCGGAGCTCAGGCTCAACAGCGCCGAGGCCAATCTGGCACGGCTCGATGACATTGTCGGCCAGCTCGAATCGCAACTTTCATCGCTGAGGCGACAGGCGCGGCACGCGCAGCGCTACAAGCTGCTGTCGGCGGAAATCCGGCGTCTGGAAGCGGCCCATCTCTATCGCCAGTGGCTCGAGGCGCGGGATGCAGCGTCCCGGGAGGAAGAGGCGCTACGGCAGGCCAGTGCCGCCCTTGCCGCGGCGGCGCGGGCGCATGCGGACGCAGAAAGGGCCCGGGAAGCAGCGGAGCAGGCGGTTCCGGCACTGCGCGATGCGGTGACGGTCCGCGCGGCCGTGGTGCAGAAGCTGCGCCATGAACAGGCGGAACTTGCTGCTGAGGAAGCGCGCGCCCAGTCGCGCAAAGCCGAGCTGCGGGCACTGCTGGCGCAGATCGACCAGGATTTGCGGCGCGAGGATGAGATTCTCGTGGATGGCCGGTCGGTTCTCGAGCGGCTGGATGAGGAAGAGCAGTCGATCCGTCTGAGTGAAACCTTGGATGAGACGGTGCTCGAGCGGGCGGCCGAGGCGCTCGGACGGGCAACAGAAGAGTTGGCGGCTGCCCAGGACCAGGCGGATGCGGCGCAGCTCGTCCATTCCGAATGCGTGGCGCGGCGCGAGGCGGCCGAACGCAGCGTGGCTGAGCTCAGCGCCCGGGTCGAGCGGCTCGAGCGCGAGGAGCAAGCCGCCCAGGCAAGGCTTGCAAGCCTCGAAGGCAGCGAGGATGACGTCCGCGCTACGGCCCTGCTCCAGGAGGCGCTGGCGGGGATCACGGCTCGCATCGAGGCGGCCGAACAGTCGCTGCGCGAGCTTGAGAAGGATATTGCCGAGGCGCGGCAGGATGAGGCCGGAAAGCGCAGCGAGCATGAGGCGGCGCGACGCCGGGCGGACACACTGTCGGCGGAGGTGCGCACCCTCACCAAGCTGCTCAAGGTCGCCGATGGCGAGCTGTGGCCACCGATGATCGATCAGGTGCGGGTCGAGGCGGGTTTCGAGCAGGCGCTGGCGGCCGCCTTCGGCGAGGATCTCGATGCCGCAGCCGACCGGGCAGCTCCCTCCCATTGGGCGGAACTGCCGCCGATCGAGGACATGCCGCCGCTGCCTGAGGGCGCCGAGCCGCTCTCGGCTCATGTGCGCGGGCCCGAGGCGTTGGTGCGCAGCCTGTCGGCGATCGGCGTTGTCGAGGCGCAGGATGGCGCGAGGCTCCAGCTGGCGCTGGCCGCCGGACAGCGGCTGGTGTCACGGCAGGGTGATCTCTGGCGCTGGGACGGGTTCACGGTGCGTGCCAATGCGCCGTCGCCGGCGGCCGTCCGCCTTGCCGAGCGCAACCGGCTGGAAGGCCTCAGCCGTGATGCCCAGGCGGCCGAAGCCGAGGCGGAAGCGCGCCGGGCAGAACTTGAAGCGGTGCGCAGCCGGCTCGATGCACTCGTCAAGCGTGAGAAGGCCGAGCGGGAGGCGGTGCGCGAACTCAGGCGGGAGGCGGAGCTCAAGCGCAGCGATGTCACCGCCCGCGAAAAGAGGATGGCCGAGTGGGAGGCGCGGCGCCTGTCGCTGCAGCAGTCGGTCGAGCGCCTGCGCCACGACCATGAGGAGGCTGCGGCCCTGCATGCCGCCCGCATGGAGGAGCTGCAGTCGATCGAGAAGCCCGATGCCCTGCGGCAGGCGCTCGATGCGGCGCGAATGGCGCTGTCGGAAAAGCGGATCGCCCATGCCGAGGCGCGGGCACGCCACGAGAGTCTGAGCCGCGAAATCGCCCTCCGGACCCAGCGGCTCGAACGGGTCCAGCGTGAGCGGAAGGCCTGGTCCGAGCGTCTCGAGAAAGCGACCAAGCAGCGCGAGGTGCTCTCGGGTCGCGCGCGGGAAGCACAGGCTGCGCTTGATCAGCTCAATGCGGTGCCGGATGACATCGAGGCCCGCCGCCGCAGGCTGTCAATCTCACTGACTGACGCCGAGCGGCAGGAAGCGGACGCTCAGGCCGACCTTTCCGCCGCCGAAAAGGCGCTGAAGGACGCGGAGGCCGCCGTCAGGCAGGCATCGGAATTGCAGAGCCAGGCCCGCGAGGCACATGCCCGCTGCGAGGCAGTGGTGGAGAATGCCCGGACGCGACTGGGCGAGAGCCTGCAACGCCTCAGGGATGAACTCGAGGCGGATCCCGACGCCGCCCTGAGAATTGCTGGCCATGATTCCGTTGATAGTCTTCCGCCGCAAGGTCAGATCACCAGCAAGCTCAATAGCCTCAAGGCCGATCGCGAGCGGCTCGGCGGCGTCAATCTCACGGCCGAAGACGAGGCGCGCGAGATTGAGGCGAAGCTCGATGAGCTTGTGGCCGAGCGCAATGACGTGATCGAGGCGGTGCAGAAACTGCGTCAGGCGATCCAGAACCTCAACCGTGAGGGCCGCCAGCGCCTGCTTGAGGCCTTCGACGTGGTCAATGCCAATTTCCGCGACCTGTTCACGACCCTGTTCGGCGGCGGTAGCGCCGAGCTGTCGCTGGTCGAATCGGATGATCCGCTGCAGGCGGGGCTCGAGATCATCGCCACGCCGCCAGGCAAGCGGTCGCAGGTATTGTCGCTGCTGTCGGGCGGCGAGCAGGCGCTGACGGCGGTTGCGCTCATCTTCGCAGTGTTCCTCACCAATCCCTCGCCCATCTGCGTGATGGACGAGGTGGATGCGCCGCTGGACGACGCCAATGTGGAGCGCTTCTGCAACCTGCTGGATGTGATGCTGGAGAAGGCGGAGACGAGGTTCCTCGTCATCACCCACCATCCGCTTACGATGGCACGGATGCACCGTCTCTTCGGCGTTACCATGATGGAGCGGGGCGTGAGCCAGCTCGTCTCAGTCGACCTTCAGGCGGCGGAGGCTCTGCGCGAGGCCGTCTGAGCCTCGCGCGCGCAGTTCCCCCTGCCTCGAATGTGAGGCACGAAGGGCGTTGCGCCCCTCGTGCCAGCAATTCGGGCTCAGCAATACCAGGCTGACGAAAGCCAGTCGAAAAAGGACGGTCCCGACAGCTCATCCCGTTCGCAGTCACGGGCGTCAGGGCCCGCGGGCTGCGCCTCGGGGGCTTCCTGGTGCAGCTTCAGAAATGAGACAAGCATCGGATAATGCATGGGGTTCTCCCAGTAGATTGATGAAACCGGCCCATCACCGGCTGCCGCATCGGGGCTGGGGAGGTGATCGTGCCCCGCGGAAAGCGAACAGGTTCGGTGGCGGCCTGGAGGGCTGACCGTACCTGCGGTAGCGTCAGCCCTGACGCGATGTCGGCCGGAAGCAGCCGCAGATCAGCACGCAGGCCACAGGTCCTCTGTCCAGTCGACAGCCTCAGCCTCGGCGGGAGATGTGGCCATGGGCGGGGCGTTGGCGCCGTCCGCCGTCTCCTCGGGAGTGGCGGGCTGTTTCCGATTGGCATTCGCTTCTTTCAGCTGCCTGAAGTAGGACGCAAGCATTATGTGAAACATGAGCGTATACCTTCTGTGGATCTCGACCGACGGCGGGAAGGCAGTCGTCGTAGCCTGTTGGGGGCGGGACCGAGCGTCGATGCGGTGGCTATCGATCAGGGAGAGATGCCTCCGCTTGAGCTGGGAGCCCTTCCGGCGATGATCGCAGCGACAGGCGTCAGCGATTAGGACGGCCAGAGCGACGTCAGCCAGTCCAGAAAGCCGCCGGGCGACTGTGCCGCCGGCTGGGCGAGAGTATCTGAGCTGGCAGGAGGCGAAGCCGCCTGGTCGGATTCCCGATCCGGGGCGTAAGAGCCCCTGAAGATGAAATAGTTCTGCATGTCGGGATAGGCGTCGAGCAAGTGATACATGGGATTTCCTCCGTGGGTTGTCATTGCGGGAACCCCGCCGCCGGGCGGGGAATAGGTTGAGCCACATGTCCCGATGGCCGGCAGGTGGGCGAAAGGACTTCACGCTTTGGTGCAAGTGGCCGCTCTGCGCAGAGCTCGCGGGAAAGTATCAGCTCGGACAGGATCAGAGCGGCCAGATCGACTGTAGCGAGCCTGGAAGCTCCCATTCTGCCACGGTCTCGGCCGGCGGCGTGACGTTCGTCCGACACGGGAAAATGGCAGCAGTATTGAAATCGTCCCGAAGGGCGTAGAAATCCTGCATATCGGGATAGGCGTCTTTTTCGAAGTGGAACATGCACGTCCTCATACTGGGGGCGGAAGTTCGACCGCCCGTTGAATATGCCGGGGAACGACGTCGGTTCCTCAGCGTGTATCTGTCGTCTCCGTGACAGGTCGGCGGGCAATGGAAGGGACACCGCCCATGCTTACCGGGCCGATTCCGCCAGCCTGCGGCAGGTCAGCGGGTCAGAACGGCCACAGGGATGCGATCCAGCCGAAGAAGCCGCCGTCCGACGATGACATTGCCGGGGGAAGGGACGGGGGGTGATCTGCGAACTGATCCGTGGGCGGCCCGTCGCAGTGAGCGGACATTTCGGGGCAGATGTCGAGTAGCACATGATACATGGGAGTACTTTCGGTTGTGCTGGGATTGGCCTTCAGCGGCCGGCGAATAGGGAGGCGAGCGATACCGTCGACCGGCGCGCAAACGCGGGCGTGGTGATTCCGGCGATCGTTACGGGATGAGTCGGGCAGCCTCTGCTGACCGCGACGCCCGAGCGTTGATGTGCGGCGCTGATTGGCGCGTAACCTGTTCCGGCCGTGGCAAGCGTTCGACGCGATGATGATGTGCCCTGTGATGTCAGATCCCGCCATCTGCGGCTGTGGCCTGGTTTGAACACGACTTCCTCCTATCAATGGCGGCCTGTTGGTGGCGTCACACCCTGTCCAAAACCGCCGCACTAGTTTCCGATTTGCGTGAGCTCCAGACGCCGCCGCGGGACTAGTTGCCGCCCTGAGGAGTGTTGAGCTCGTCCGTGGCAGAAAGTCCCATCCGAGCATGGCGGTCGGCGGGCAGGTTCGGGGCAGGCTGGTGATGAAACGGGGGCGGCAGGTCTGGCGCCATGCCGCAGGGGAAAGCGCGGATATGCAGGAAGGGACGCGGGCAAGGCGTCCAATCAAGGCGCGGATGAGTTGAATCTGTGGCAGACCGCCCGCATGTGGCGCCCCCGCGGCGGCAGCGAGATTCTCGCAGATCGGTCGCGCAAGGTCGCACTTGGCGCCTTCCGATACGGAAATGTGAGATGTCAGTGGAATTAATCGCGATTAATCAATGGCTTATATATTATCCGGCTGTGCTTGACAGGGAAAGGTCACGTCTCTATCTTGCGCGCGACTTTCCGGGGGTGACACCATCCTCGTTCTAAGTCATCGCGAGGACAGTCGTGACGGAAGAGCGTCGGGATCCCCCGGAAGACGGGAAGAGCGACTTCGCGCAACGACTGGAGGCGGCCCGCGCTGCCATCCGCGCCAAGGAGGCTGCTCCGAAGCGCGGTCGGAGTGCGTATGATTTCGGCATCCGGGTGGCCACCGAAATGGCGGTCGCCGTGGCGGTCGGTTTCGGCATCGGCTGGTACCTCGATGAGTGGCTTGGGACGCGTCCCTGGATGATGTTGCTATTGCTCCCGATCGGGGCGGCAGCCGGCATCATGAATGTGATGAGAGCGGCAAGGATCGAGGCGGCCCGCCAGGCAGCCGAGATGCGGCCGACAGAAACGAACGGTACGAATCGGGACAAAAGCGTTAAACGCTGAGTTCAACGCAATTAGGACAGGAGCCGGCTGGTGGCTGCTCAGACAAGTGGAAGCGGAACGGAACTGGCGGCAACCGGTCTTGACGAGACCGGAGGGCTGCATATCGATCCCATGCACCAGTTCGAGATCCATTCGCTCGCGAATATCTCGCTGGGAGATCTCAACGCCGACTTCACCAATTCCAGCCTCTGGATGGTGGTGACGGTCATCGTTGCCAGCCTCATCATGCTGCTGCCGGCAGCGCGGCTCGTGCCCGGACGCATGCAGTCGATCGCCGAAATCGCCTACGAGTTCGTGGCGAACATGATGCGCAGCACCATCGGTGAAGGTGCGCGCCCCTTCTTCCCGTTCGTCTTCACGCTGTTCATGTTCATCCTCGTGGCGAACATGCTCGGCATGATCCCCTATTCCTTCACGGTTACCAGCCATCTCAGCGTAACCCTCGGCCTGGCGCTTGCGGTCTTCATCCTCGCCACCGTGGTCGGTTTCGTTAAGCATGGCTTCGGCTACCTGAAACTCTTCGTGCCGTCGGGCGTGCCGGTCGTGCTGCTGCCGCTGCTGACGGTCATCGAAGTCATCTCCTATTTCACCCGGCCCATCAGCCTCTCGGTGCGACTGTTCGCCAACATGCTGGCGGGGCACACCATGCTGAAGGTGTTCGGCGGTTTCGTAGTTGGACTCGGCGTGCTGGCCGGCTGGCTGCCTCTTGCTGCCATGGTGGGAATCACCGGTCTCGAATTCCTGGTGTCCTTCCTGCAAGCCTATGTGTTCGCCGTTCTCACCTGCATCTATCTGAACGACGCCATCAACCTGCATCACTAATCGGAAGTCTTGAGGAGTTTTTGAAATGGAAGCAGAAGCAGCTAAGTTTATCGGCGCGGGCCTTGCCTCGATCGCTCTCGTCGGCGCCGGCCTCGGCATCGGCATGATCTTCGGTAACTACCTCCAGGGCGCCCTGCGCAATCCGGCTGCTGCTCCCGGGCAGTTCGCCAACCTGCTCCTGGGCTTCGCTCTCGCGGAAGCTACCGGCCTGTTCGGCCTGGTGATCGCGCTGATCATCCTGTTCGTGTTCTAAGGCATGGGGCTCGCCATCCGGTGAGCCTGATCGCGGCCAGCCCTCCGGGCTGGCCGATCAACCTGGTTGGTTAGATACCTGAAGCCGGTCTGCGCCACGAAGCAGCCGACCGCAAACGGGGCGTGACGATGCCACAGTTTGAATTCGCGACATTCCCTTCCCAGATCGTTTGGCTGACGATCACTTTCGTCGCGCTCTATCTCATCATGTCGTTGTTTGCGCTGCCGAAAGTTGGTGGCGTGATCGAGCAGCGCACCAATCGTATCGCCGGCGACCTCGATGAGGCAGAGCGCCTGCGTCGCGAGGCCGAGCGCAGCTCGGATGTGTATCAAGCCGCTCTGGCGGAAGCCCGGGCTCGCGCCCATGGCATTCACCAGGAAACCCGCGACCAGACGGCAGCCGAGCTGGACAAGGTTCGGCAATCGGTCGAAGCCGAGCTGGAAGCCAAGCTTGCTGCCGCCGAAGCACGCATCAGCGAGATGCGCGGCAAGGCCCTTGGCGAGATCAAGGATATCGCCATCGACAGCGCGAGCGAAATCGTCGAGGTTCTGACCGGCCTGCAGGCCGATCGCGCCTCGGTTGCCCAGGCCGTTGAGAATGCGAAGGGAGCATAATCATGCTGGGTACTGCTGAATTCTGGGTTCTCGCTTCCTTCGTCATCTTCATCGGCCTCGTGGTCTATCTGGGCGTGCCCGGCAAGATCATGGCCGCGCTGGATGCCCGTTCCGCCAAGATCCGCGACGATCTGGCCGAAGCCCAGCGGCTGCGTGAGGAAGCACAGGCCCTGCTGGCCGAGGCGCAGCGCAAGCAGCGGGAGGCCGAACAGGAAGCGGTGCAGATCGTCAACCTGGCCCGCGAGGATGCCAAGGTGCTCGCCGCAGAAACCCGCAAGAAGCTTGATGAGCTGCTCGAGCGCCGCCGCCAGATGGCCGAGCTGAAGATCAAGCAGGCCGAAGAGCAGGCGATCAAGGACGTGCGCAGCGCCGCCGCCGAGCTCGCCGTTGCCGCAGCCACCGAAGTCATTGCCAAGACCGTCAAGGGGCCTCAGGGCGCAAAGCTGGTGGATCAGAGCATCGACGACCTCCGGGCCCGGCTGCACTGATCAGTCGTCTCGCTCAACCGACAACGAAGAAAGCGCCCATCCGGGCGCTTTTTTCGTCTCGGGGTTGGGTTTAAGGCGCGAAAGGCTCGCGCAGTAGAGCACGCAGGAGCGGCGCAGACCTGTTGCCCAGGCATGACGCCCGCAAGCGCAGGCCATTCTGCCAGTGCTGCGTGAAAGGCTGCGTGGAAGGCGGCGCGACGGCCCTCCACGTTTCCAACCGAACCGTCTGAGGGAAAGGCCTGTGACCGATGGGGCGCCTCCTCGGCCGAGTCCAGCCGGTTACCGAGCACGGCTGGGGTGCCGTGGCGGGCTGCGGCCTGCATCGGATCGGCCGGCAGGTCCGGTGCGGTGCTCGCAAGCATGTCCCCGCGCTCATCATTCATCGGCCTCACGGTCATCGGTGGTCTTCTACAGCACGGCGGGCGAGATGATCCCCTGGATGCGCTGTGTGGTGTAGGCACTTCGGATGATGGCCATGGCCGTCGGCGATGGATCGTGCGTCGGTAGGGGCAAAAGGGCGGAGGATGTCCTGATCATCTCATCGCCCGGACAAGGGCTGGCTAGCCTATGCCCAGGTAGCATCGGGGCAGGATGTGAGATTGTCAGGCCAAGAGGGGATGTGACCTCGCCAAAGAAAAGGAGGCCTGAGCCTCCTTTTCTCCCTGGTCAGATGAAAGCCATGTGCGCAATCAGGGTCGCCAGCGCAGGACGGGCTGACGGGCGGCGCGGGTCTCGTCCAGCCGGCCGACAGGCGTATAATAGGGAGCGCCTGTGAAGCGGGCCGTATCTCCGTCCTTGGCGGCCTGAACGAGATTGCGCAGGGCGGAGACGAACTGGTCAAGGCTGCCACGGGATTCCGATTCCGTGGGCTCGATGAGCATGGCTCCATGGACCACCAGCGGGAAATAGACCGTCATCGGGTGGAAGCCCTCATCGATCATCGCCTTGGCGAAATCGAGGGTGGTGACGCCGGTGCCCTTGAGGAAGCTGTCATCGAACAGCACCTCGTGCATGGATGGACGCTTGCCAAAGGGCAGGTTCATCAGATCCTCGAGGCCGACACGCACATAGTTGGCGTTCAGCACCGCATCCTCAGAGGCCTGACGCAGACCGTCAGCGCCGTGGCTCAGCATGTAGCTGAGGGCGCGGACGAACATACCCATCTGGCCATGGAAGGCGGTGAGGCGACCGAAGGCCTGGCCGGCTGCCGGATCGGATTCGTTCTCAACCAGGCGGAAGCCCTTCTCATCGTGGATCACGAAGGACAGGGGCGCGAAGGGGGCCAGGGCCGCCGATAGCACTACCGGACCGGCACCGGGACCACCGCCGCCGTGGGGCGTCGAGAAGGTCTTGTGCAGGTTGATGTGCATGGCATCAACGCCCAGGTCGCCCGGACGGGCCCTGCCGACGATGGCGTTGAAATTCGCGCCGTCGCAGTAGAAGAAGGCGCCGGCCGCATGGACCGCTTCGGCGATCTCGACGATGTCACGCTCGAACAGGCCGCAGGTGTTCGGATTGGTGAGCATGATCGCCGCAACGTCGGGGCCGAGATTGCGGCGGACCTCTTCGATGTCGACCGTGCCATCGGCACGGGCCGGGATCGAGCGGACCTTGTAGCCAAGATAGGTGGCGGTCGCCGGGTTGGTACCATGGGCCGATTCCGGCACCAGGACCACCGAGCGCTTGTCGCCGCGGGCCTCGAGGGCGGCGCGGATCGCCATCATGCCGCAGAGCTCGCCATGGGCGCCGGCCTTGGGGCTCATGGCGACCGCCGGCATGCCGGTCATCACCTTCAGCCAATGGGCGAGCGTGTCGATGAGCTCGAGCGCGCCCTGAACTGTGCTCTCGGGCTGCAGCGGATGCACGTCCCCGAAGCCAGGCAGGCGCGCCATGCGCTCGTTCAGGCGGGGATTGTGCTTCATGGTGCAGGAGCCCAGAGGATAGACACCCATGTCGATCGCATAGTTGCGGCGCGACAGGCGCACATAGTGGCGCATGGCCTCCGGCTCCGACAGGCCAGGCAGACCGATCTCGCCCGTCCGCTCCATGTCGCCCAGGCGATTGAGCGGTGCCTCGGGGAGATCGAGATCAACGCCGCACTTCTCCAAGCCGCCAACCTCGAAGAGCAGCGGCTCGACGATATCCAGGCCACGATTGCCGGTGGTCGTCCGGACCGCGTCGCCGGCATCCAGCGCCGTGGAGGTCGGGGCCGTGGGACGTCCCTCGCGATTCATCATGCCAGCACCTCCTTCAGCGCGGCGACATAGGCCGCGCGATCCTCATCCGAATTCACTTCCGTCGCCGCGACGATGATGCGGTTGGCGAAGGCAGCATCGCCAGGCAGCAGGCGGGAGGCCGGCACGCCACCCAGCACGCCGCGCTCGGCCAGGGCCTCGATGACCTCGGCGCCGGGCTTGGGCGTTTCAATGGTGAATTCATTGAAGAAGCGGCTGTTGAGCACCTTCACGCCCGGCACCGTGGCGAGCGCATCTGCCAGCAGGCAGGCATTGTGATGGTTGAGGCGGGCCAGATTGCGGAAGCCGGTCTCGCCCAGCAGCGAGAGGTGGATGGTGAAAGCGAGGCTGCAAAGGCCGGAATTGGTGCAGATGTTGCTGGTCGCCTTCTCGCGGCGAATGTGCTGCTCGCGGGTCGACAGGGTCAGCACGAAGCCACGACGGCCCTGGGCGTCGACCGTCTCACCGCAGAGACGGCCTGGCATCTGGCGCAGGAATTTCTCGCGGGTGGCAAAGAGGCCGAGATAGGGGCCGCCGAAATTGAGGCCGACGCCGATGGACTGTCCTTCCGCCACCACGATATCCGCGCCCATCTGGCCGGGCGACTTGAGGGCGCCGAGGGAGACGATTTCGGTCACCACCGCCACCAGCAGGGCACCGCGGGCATGGGCCGCCTCGGCGATGGGGGCAAGGTCGACGATCTCACCGAACACATTGGGGGTCTGCACCACCACGCAGGCCGTCTGATCGTCGATCTGGGCGGCAATGTCCTCAACGCCATTGAGGGCGGCCGGCAGGGAGACGATGTCGGAGCCACCGAACCTGCCGAGGGTTTCGACCACGGCGCGATACTGCGGATGGAGACCGCCCGACAGAACAGAGCGATTGCGCTTGGTCACGCGCTCGGCCATGAGCACCGCCTCAGCGCAGCCGGTCGAGCCATCATACATGGAGGCGTTCGCCACCTCCATGCCGGTGAGGAGGGCCACCTGGGTCTGGAACTCAAACAGGTACTGGAGCGTGCCCTGGGAAATTTCCGGCTGATAGGGCGTGTAGGAGGTGAGGAACTCCGAACGCTGGATCAGATGGTCGACGGTTGCCGGGACATGGTGCTTATAGGCACCTGCGCCAACGAAGAACGGGACGGCGCTGGCTGCGACATTCCTGCCGGCCATGCGGGTGAGCTTGCGCTCGACCTCGATTTCGGAGGCGCGCCGCGGCAGATCAAGCAAGCCCTCGACGCGGCCCTTGGCCGGGATGTCGGCGTAGAGCTCGTCCACCGAGGCCACGCCGATCGCGTCAAGCATGGCCTGGCGATCGGCGTCATTCAGCGGCAAATACCGCATCAGTGCTGCTCCTCGACGAAGGCGTTATAGGCATCGGCATCCATCAGATCATCGAGATCGGACGGGCTGGCGAGCTTCACCTTGAAGAACCAGCCGGCATTTTCCGGGTCCGTATTGGCCAGCGACGGCTCGGCTTCGAGCTCGCCATTGACCTCGGTCACGGTGCCGGTGACAGGAGAATAGACGTCGCTGGCGGCCTTCACCGACTCGACCACGGCGGCTTCCTCGCCCTTGGAGAGCTCGCGGCCGACCTGCGGCAGTTCCACAAACACGATGTCGCCGAGCTGGGACTGGGCGAACTGGCTGATGCCGACAGTGGCGATGTCGCCGTCAACCTTTACCCACTCATGATCCTTGGAGAACTTCATGGTGCTCATCTCGCTATCCTTTGAGAACACTTAGCGCCTGACGTAACGGTGGGGGACGAAGGGCAGCTTGACCACGGAAGCTGCCAGCGGCTTGTCCCGGACTATGATCGAGACCGGCGTACCGGGCTGGGCATGGGACTGCGCCACGTAACCCAGGGCGATCGGCGCCTGCAGGGTCGGGGCAAAGCCGCCGGAGGTCACCGTGCCGATGGCATTGCCGTCGGCATCGGCAATGGTCGCGCCATGACGGGCCGGCGCGCGTCCCTCGAGCCGGATGCCGACGAGGCGACGGGAGGGCTTTTCAGCGATCTCGCGGGCGATGCGCTCGAAGCCCGGGAAGCCACCATGCTCGCGACGGCGCTTGCCAATCGACCAGAGGAGACCGGCCTCGATGGGGCTGGTGGTCTCGTCGATGTCCTGACCGTAGAGGCAGAGGCCGGCTTCCAGGCGCAGGCTGTCGCGGGAACCAAGACCGGCGGGCTTCACCCGCTCGTCCCTCAGGAGGCTCTCGGCGAAAGCAATGGCGATGTCAGCCGAAAGTGAGATCTCGAAACCATCCTCGCCGGTATAGCCAGAGCGGCTGACAATCACGTCACCCTCGATGCCGTCATGACCAGAGAAGCGGCCTTCGTAGCTCTGCATGAAGCTGAGGCCCGCGATCTGGGGCACATAGGGCTCAAGAACCGCGGCGGCTTCGGGGCCCTGGAGGGCAAGCAGGGCGCGGTCGGACAGTTCGGTAAGGGTGGCCTTGCCGGCAAGGCGCGAGCGGATATGGGCAAAGTCTGCGGCCTTGCGGGAGGCGTTGACCACGAGATAGAGCCGCTCTTCGGTGTCGCCCGCGGCCATGCGGGTCACCATGAAGTCATCAAGGATGCCGCCGTCGTCGCTGGTGAACTGGGAATAGCGGATATGGTGCTCGTCCAGCCCGGCAATGTCACCTGGCACGAGCGTCTCTAGTGCCTCGGCCACTTCCGCCGGCGCCGTCAGGAAGGCCTGGCCCATGTGGGAGACGTCAAACAGCCCGGCATGGCTGCGCGTCCACTGATGTTCGGCCATGATGCCCGTCGGGTACTGAACGGGCAGGGCGTAGCCGGCGAAGGGGACGATGCGGCCGCCCAGACGCTCATGCAGGTCATAGAGGGGAGTGCGCAGCGCTGTCGCTGTATCGGGTGTAGCCATGACGGTCTCTCTCAGGTTCTTACAGAGCTCAAGAGCCGGGCGGTTACCTGGCTCCTGCCCCCTCTGTCTCGAATACCTGAGAGATTTCGCCGCGACCGGCAGACCCGGCTGCCGTATGCGAGCTTACCCCATCGGTGAGTCGTCGCCGAAACGACGGCTGCTTTCCAGAGTCGCTTAAGCCTCAACGGTCCTTTTGCCTGAGAGTTTCCGGGGCGGTTGCTCCTTCGGCGCCGGCAGGACCAGTCTCTCCCGCTGAGGCAAGCATGTCAGCCGCGTGCCGAAGCACGGAGGCATCCTTGTCCGCGCAAACTACCAGCAGTTACTGCACTGTCAAGGAATGGTTCGGACGCGGCTGCGGCCCAGCGTTCAGTTGGAAAGCATCTCCTGGCGCAGCTTCTGGCGCATCATGTCGATGGGCACCAGGGTCTGGCCGGTCATCATGTGCCAGAAGGTCCAGCCGTTGCAGGCCTCGACGCCCTGCACCTTGGCGCCGACCTTGTGGATGGAGCCGGAGAGATTGTTCGCCACCAGCGTGCCGTCGGCGCGCACCTTGGCGACATGACGGCGGCGGTTGTCGAACAGGTTGGTACCGGGGGCGATGAGACCGCGCTCGACCACAGCGCCAAAGGGAATGCGCGGCTCGGCGCGGCGGCCAGTGGAGACGCGGATCGCTTCCGGTTCGGACGGGGTCACCGCCTCGATGCGCTTGCTGGCAGCCTCGGCATAATAGGCGTCGCGCTCGATGCCGATCCAGTTGCGGCCAAGGCGCTTGGCGACGGCGCCGGTGGTGCCGGTGCCGAAGAAGGGATCGAGGATGGTGTCGCCCGGATTGGTGGAGGCGAGAATCACCCGGTGGAGCAGGGCTTCCGGCTTCTGGGTCGGATGGAGCTTGTTGCCGGTCTCATCCTTCAGCCGCTCGCTGCCATTGCAGATGGGCAGCAGCCAGTCGGAGCGCATCTGCAGGTCGTCATTGAGGGCCTTCATGGCCTCGTAATTGAAGGTGTAGCGTTTCTGGTCGGCACTCTTGGCCGCCCAGATCAAGGTCTCATGGGCGTTGGTAAAGCGCTTGCCGCGGAAATTCGGCATGGGATTGGTCTTGCGCCAGACGATGTCGTTCAGCACCCAGAAGCCCATGTCCTGCAGGGCCACCCCGAGGCGGAAGATGTTGTGGTAGCTGCCAATCACCCAGATCGTAGCGGTATCCTTCATCACCCGGCGGCATTCCTCGAGCCAGGCGCGGGTGAAGGCATCATACTGCTCGAAACCGGCGAAGCGGTCCCAGTCGGCATCGACGCCAGCCACACGGGAATTGTCAGGACGGAGGAGCTCGCCACGCAGTTGCAGGTTGTAGGGCGGGTCGGCAAAGACGGCATCCACGGATTTCGACGGCAGGGACGCGAGCTGTTCGAGGCAATCACCGACGAGGATCCGATTGACGACTGACTGGCTGCGTGACGTGGCTGTGATGCCCATCTGGTAACCTCTTTACGCGAACGAACTTGGCGCCAGATTGGGCGAGGCGTGTAAAATTTACCTTAACCCAGCGTTGCGGGACTTGGCCTAAAATATTGAATTCGCATTAACTTTACCGATCGGTTAATGCTTGGACAAAGGGGTGCCGGCTTGTGCGCAAAAGCATGGCTCAAGCCGGGCAACCCCTGTCCCGGGAGGGAGGTCAGCCCATCTGCAGGCCGTGGTAATCGTGTGGAAAAACTGCCTGCTTGAGGGTGAGAAGATCGTCGTCGTGCGCTTGGATTGCCTCGGTATTGGCGTTGATCTGCGCGTCCTGCGCCGACTGGTGGTCGACGATGACGCCGATCGCCTTGTCGGTCGCATCAAGGTGATTGACGATGGCGTCGTTGAGCTGCTCCTGCTGCTGGTTCCACGCGAGCTGGTTCAGACCGAACTGCTCCAGGGTGTCGAGGCGCTGGTCGTGATCCTGGGTGATGGTATTGAGCGCCTCAAGGCTCTTCTCGTGATTGACGACAATGGTGCCCAGGTCATTCAGTTGCTGGGTGTGCTCGGTCAGGACCTCGTGATCGGCGTTGAAGGCGTTGGTGAGTGCTGTCGTGTGGTCGGCCAGGTTGCCCAGGTCCTTTGTCAGCGCCTGCAGCTGCTGGGTGTGCCCCTGCAGTTGTTGGGCATGTGCCTGCAGCTCCTGGCTCTGCTCCTGCAGCTGCTGCGAATGGCTGTTGAGAACCTGATTCTGCCGAGACGACAGCTCGCCGAGCTGGTTGATGGCCTCGTTCTGCTGGGCGTCGATGCTGTTGCCACCGCCGCCGCCTCCGCCGCCTCCGCCGCCGAAGACGCCATCCACGACATCAGTTACGACACCCGTTATGCCGTGTACGACATCACCGATGAAGCTCATGACTAATCTCCTCTGATCCAACAGGGCGCAAGAGCGCCAATTCAGGGGATTCTGGGCCGGGAACTGTGACGGGACGGTGAATTTTGCACGTAAAAGTTGAACGATGTCGGCCGGGACGGCAGCGGCGGGCCTTCCGACAGGATCAGGACCGTGATGACAGCAGCGCCTGGATGGGCGCAAAACTCCGCCGATGATGAGGGGTTAGGCCGAGGCGCAGGAGCGCGTCCTGATGCTCCCGGGTGCCATAGCCCTTGTGCCGCTCGAAGCCATAGCCGGGGAATTCCTCAGCCAGCCTGCGCATGAGGCGGTCGCGGGTCACCTTGGCGATGATGGAGGCTGCGGCGATGGACAGGGAAAGGGCGTCGCCACCGACAATGGCGCGGGACTGGCAGCCGAGTTCGGGGCAGAACTTGCCGTCAACCAGTGCCAGTTTCGGCATGACCGGCAGACCGAGACAGGCCTCGCGCATCGCCCAGAGGGTGGCGTGATGGAGGTTCAGGGTGTCGATAAGCGCGCAATCGGCGATCCCCACCGACCAGCTGGCTGTCGAACAGATTTCCTCATAAAGCTGCTCGCGCCGTGCCTCGCTGAGACGCTTCGAATCGTCAATGCCGACCGGGATACGGTCCGGATCGAGGATCACGGCTGCAGCAACAACCGGGCCGGCCCAGGGACCACGACCAGCCTCGTCGATACCGGCAATCGGCAACAAGCCGGCGGCGATGGCCTCGCGTTCATGATCGAAGCCAATCCGACGAAGTGGCGTTTCAACCGGCTTGAGCATCCTTTCCCCGAGTCGCCTTCGTTATCGTGCGACGTCCTTTCTGCGGCGGGATAGCAGGCAGCGTCAAGGGCGGCTGTCGAGAAGGGGCAAGCACCAAGTCAAGCAAGGGAGTGGGGGCGCGGCAAGGCACAAGGGGGCGCTCCTTGCCATCGCCAAAGGGGCATCGGTCCTGCTCGCGGCGATGGTCCGCGATGACGGGTTGGCCCTGTCATACCATGATCATGGAGGCAGGCCGGAGCCCGCTTTCAGGCGGTCGTGCGACGGCAGTGCCGGCGCTGTGGTCCCTCACTGAGGCAAGTATAGTGCGGACGGGTCAGCACCGTTCGGGCGGCGGATCAGTGCGGGCTGGAAGCTGCGACAGGGGTGTCGGACTAGCGGGGGTGACGCTGATGCCGGCGGACCGGATCGACATGCCGCCCGACCGAAGCCGCGCTGTTTCGCCCGCGAGGCCGTTGGCTCGTGCTGACTGCCGCGTGACGTGAAGAGGTTGGCCGGCGCAGGATGGCAGCCTAAAGGGTATGCTGCCAAGCGGGATGGGGATGCGACGGGGTGTGCCCGGCGAAAAGGGCCAGCCCCGGCGCAAGCAGCGGCATATGGTGCTAGAGCAGGGGCAGCTGGTCGCCGGGTTGCGGTGGCCGTGTGAAAAGGTTCGTATCCAGCCGGCGGCGCTCGCGGTTGAGGCCGAGCTTCCGGCAGGCGATCTCGAAGCGGCGGCCGATGGTCCAGGCATAGGGGCCGGTGCCGCGCTGGCGGGTGCCCCAGGCGGAGTCGTAGTTCTTGCCGCCGCGCATGGAGCGGATAAGGGACATGGCCCGCTGGGCCCGGTCAGGCACCTCGCTGGCCAGCCACTCCTCGAAGATCTCGGCCACCTCGCGCGGCAGGCGGATGAGGACATAGCCGGCCTGGCGGACGCCAGCCACGGCGCAGGCCTCGAGGATGCGCTCGATCTCGTGATCGTTGAGAGAGGGGATGATCGGCGCCACCATGACCGTGGTGGGAATTCCGGCCTCGTTCAGACGCTCGAGGGCTGCAAGCCGCCGGTGCGGAGCGGAAGCCCGCGGCTCGAGGCTGCGCGACAGGCGGGCGTCGAGCGTGGTGACCGACAGGGCAACCCGCACCAGATTGCGCTCGGCCATGGAGGCGAGAATATCCAGATCGCGCAGCACAAGGGCGGACTTGGTGACGATGCCGACTGGGTGATTGAATTCCGACAGAACCTCGAGGATCTGGCGGGTAATCCGGTACTGGCGCTCGATGGGCTGATAGGGATCGGTATTGGCTCCCAAGGCGATCACCTTGGGGACATAGCGCCGGTCGGACAGTTCTCGCCTGAGCAGATCCGCCGCATTGGTCTTGGCAAAGAGCCGGGTCTCGAAATCGAGGCCCGGCGACAGGCCCCAGAAAGCATGGGACGGCCGCGCGTAACAATAGGCACAGCCATGCTCGCAGCCCTGATAGGGGTTGATTGACTGGTCGAAGGAAATGTCGGGACTGTCGTTGCGGGTGATGATCGATTTGGGACGCTCCTCGATCACCGCCGTCCGGAGCTTGGGCAGATCCTCCAGGGCCTGCCAACCGTCATCGGCAAACAGCCGCGAATGCCGCTCGAAGCGTCCGCTGGCATTGGAGCGGGCACCGCGCCCCCGTTCCTGACCGGGAAGGGCGGTGCCCAGAACGTCAGGATCGCGGTGAAGCTTATGGTCGATGACGGTTGCCATAGACGCAGTATAATGCGTCAAAAGAACAAATCAAGAACATTAGGGTTCGAGAATTTCCACATGCATGCCGCCACCCAGCCCCTCATCGAGCTGGACGAAGCGCACAGGCCACAATGTGGCGTGCGGGCGATAGTCGGTCTCAAGATGGGGTTCACAGGGGCTGGTGACAGCGACGTAACCGGGCAGAGGGTGACTGTCTGCGAGCTCTATGCAGATCACGGGCGCCTGAACGGGATGAGGCGGCAGGGCGGGCGACGGTGGTGGAAAGGCATCGAAGACATCGTCAAGACGGGCGAGGAAACTGGGCCACATGGCAGACTCCTAAAAGCTGAGACAGCTCAACCTCGCCCGTGATTGTGGAGCAGGTTTGTCCTACCCTATTGAATTACAAGTGGAACTGATAAGTGGCTGGGACGTAGCGAAATCCCTGGTCAGTCTTCTCGACATGGCCCACGGAGGGGAAGGGCATGTGATAGCCGATGAAGGGGATGCGCTCGGCTGCCACCATGTCGAAGACCCTGCGGCGTGTGGCGGCCCCCATCTCCTTGTCCATGTCGAAGCTGACATGCCAGTCAGGCCGCTGCAGCGAGGCGGCATAGTGGTTGGCGGTGTCGGCGGTCAGCATCAGACGGGCGCCATCGCTTTCCACATGGAAGACAAGGTGCCCGGGCGTATGGCCGAAGGCTTCCATGGCGGTGACGCCGCTGACCACATCCTGGTTGCCCTCGAGGAAAGTCACCTTCTCCCGTAGGGGCACCACATTGGCCTTCACCAGTTCGGCGCCACCAGCCGTTGGGCCGCTGGCAGCCTCAGGCGAGGTCCAGAAATCATATTCACGGCGGCCGACCACGTAGCGGGCATTGGGGAAGGCCGGGGCGCCATCCTCCATGAGACCGCCGATATGGTCGCCATGGAAATGGGTGAGCACCACGATGTCGACCTGATCGGGAGAAATCCCCGCGGCCTTCAGATTGGCGAGAAGGTTGCCGGCATCCGGGCGGCGACGGGCGCCATTGCCCGTATCGAAAAGGATGACCTCGCTGCCGGTATTGATCACGACGGGCGTGAAACTGTTACGCAACCGGTCGAAGGGCAGGAAATTCTGCTGGAACACGACCTCGACCTCCTCGGCCGGGGCATTGATGCCAAAGATCGAATGCGGATTGGGCGCGGTGATGCCGCCGTCCGAGACAGTGGTCACCTCGAACTGGCCCAGCTTGAAGCGGTGGGCCGTCGGAAGCGGGAGGGGCGCCTGGGGCGCGCGCGCCTCGGCCTCGAGGCTCATGCCGGCAAGGGCTGAGGGCAGGGTCGCCGAGGCAGCGATGCCGGCGAGCAGGGTGCGTCTTGTCAGGATGGCGCTGCGTGTCATGAGAACATTCTCCGATCTGTCTGCCGGTGATCGGGAGAAGCTTAGGAGGCCATTCGCTGACCGGGCAAGAGAGAAGGGTCAAGTCAATGCGCGCCTCACGCAAACTTGTAGCAGGGCGTACCCAGTTGACCTGCCAGGGATCGAACGGTGCTGCCTCCTATATCCGGTGCTGCACCCCGGTCTGGCAGTTGGGGTTATCCAGATGATCTGTGACTCAAGCCCCTTACAACTGGCGTTCTATTTGCCGCTGCGACGGAGATGCTCATCAAGACGGGGCATGATCTCGACAAAATTGCAGGGCATGTGCCGATAATCCAGCTGATCCTTCAATATGCCGTCCCAGCCGTCCCTGCAGGCGCCGGGCGAGCCGGGCAGGCAGAAGATGAAAGTGGCGTTGGCAACACCCGCAGTCGCGCGGGACTGGACCGTCGAAGTGCCGATCTTCTGGAAGGAGATCATGTGGAAGGCGGTGGAAAAGCCATCGATCTCCTTCTCGAACAGGGGCTTCACCGCATCGGGCGTCACGTCGCGGCCGGTGAGGCCGGTGCCGCCGGTCGTAATGATCACGTCGACTTCAGGCGAACGGATCCAGGCATCGACCTGGGCGCGGATCCTGTCGACGTCATCGGTGACGATGGCGCGGTCGGCCAGGATGTGACCGGCGGCGGCGATTCGGTCGACCAGGGTCTGGCCGGAGCGGTCATCGGCCAGGGTGCGGGTGTCGGATACGGTCAGGACCGCGATGCGAACCGGGATGAAGGGGCGTTCACCTGCCACGGAATTCCTCGTGTTCGTTCATGGCCTGGCGCAGGGAGAGAAGATCCCGCCATGCCAGGCGCTTGTGTTCGGGTTGGCGCAGAAGATAAGCCGGATGCAGCGTCGGCAGGGTGCGGATGACCCTGCCTTCCGGGCTCCGGTATTCGGTCCACTTGCCGCGCAGACGCATGATGCCCTGGGTGGAATTGAGCAGGCGCGAGGCGGAGGTCGACCCAAGGCACAGAAGAAAGGCCGGATTGACCAGCTCAATGGCCCGCTCGACGAAAGGCATGCACATCAGGGTCTCAGCCTCGGTTGGCTTGCGGTTGCCAGGCGGACGCCAGAAGATGCAGTTGGTGATGAAGACCGAACTCAGGGGATCATCGGAATGGCGCGACAGGCCGATGGCCGCCAGCATCCGGTCGAGCAGCTGGCCGGACGTGCCGACAAAGGGCCTGCCCTGCAGATCCTCGTCACGGCCAGGAGCCTCGCCCACCAGCATGATGCGGGCAGAAGGATTGCCGTCGGAGAAGACGAGATTGGTCGCCGTCCGCTGCAAGGGGCAGGCATCGTAACCGGCGAGAAGCGTCCGGAGATCCTCGAGACTTGCGCAGGCGCGGGCAGCCTTGCGGGCATCCTGCACGTCCTCGTCCGAAGGGAAGGCGGAGGCCTTACTGGCCGTGACCACGGCGGGGGGTGCGACCGGGGCGGTGCGCTGCTGCCGGGGTGCGGAGGATGCCTGCCGGGGAGGCTGCGGCTGGGATATCGGCTCGGGCCGCGCCGCTGGCCGCATGGACAGGGCAAAACGGTCGACCGGTGCGTCCGCCAGGGCTTCGTCGACGCCCATATCGACGTACCAGCGCAAAAGCGCCGCCGCCGACATGCTGTGAAGTTCGCCTGAAGCCACTTTTCTGCCTGTAACAGTCTTTCCCAGCGTGCGGGATGTCTACTATAAGGGCTCGAAGATTGTAATGCGGGCATCATAGCCCATTTCTGGATAAGTCCTACACCCGCAAAGGCGCAAGGGGAGAGGCTGAGTTGAGCGAGATGGAAAGCGCAGTCGAGCGCGAGTTCATGGAATATGACGTCGTCATCGTGGGCGCCGGCCCGGCCGGATTGTCCGCAGCGATACGGCTCAAGCAGCTTGCCCTGGAAGCCGGCACGGAGGTCTCGGTCTGCGTGCTCGAAAAGGGATCCGAAGTCGGCGCCCATATCCTGTCGGGCGCGGTGATCGACCCCATCGCGCTGAATGAGCTCATTCCAGACTGGAAGGAGAAGGGCGCGCCGCTCAATGTTCCGGTGAAGGAAGACCGCTTCTTCCTGCTGGGGCCGGCGGGCAGCGTAAGGCTGCCGAATTTCGCCATGCCCAAGCTCATGGACAATCATGGCAACTATGCCGCCTCGCTCGGCAATCTTTGCCGCTGGCTGGGCACGCAGGCGGAAGAGCTGGGTGTCGAGATCTATCCTGGTTTCGCCTGCTCCGACCTGATCTACCGCGAGGACGGATCGGTGAAGGGCGTGGTTGCGGGCGTCATGGGCATCGGCCGCGATGGCAAGCCTAAGGCCGATTTCCAGCCCGGCATGGAACTGCACGGCAAGTATGTGTTCATCGCCGAGGGCGTGCGCGGCTCGCTTGCCAAGGTGCTGATCAACAAGTTCGACCTCGCCAAGGGCCGCGAGCCGCAGAAATTCGGCATCGGCATGAAGGAACTGTGGGAGGTCCGTCCGGAGGTGCACAAGCTCGGCCAGGTCACCCACACCATGGGCTGGCCGCTGGACAACAGCACCGGCGGCGGCAGCTTCATGTATCACCTCGAAGACAACCTGGTCTCGATCGGCTTCGTGGTGCACCTCAATTACAAGAACCCGTATCTCTATCCCTTCGGCGAGTTCCAGCGCTTCAAGCAGCATCCGCTGATCCGGCCTGTGCTGGAAGGCGGCCGCCGCATCGCCTATGGCGCGCGTGCCATTACCGAGGGCGGCTTCCAGTCGGTGCCGAAACTCACCTTCCCGGGCGGCGTGCTGATCGGCTGCTCCGCCGGCTTCGTCAATGTGCCGCGCATCAAGGGCAGCCACAATGCCATGAAGACCGGCATGCTGGCGGCCGAGACCGCCTTCGAGGCCCTGCAGCAGGGACGCGAGGGCGACGAACTGTTCTCCTATGAGGACCGCTATCGCAATTCCTGGGTCTATCAGGATCTCAAGAAGGTGCGGAACGTAAAGCCGCTGTGGTCGCGCTTCGGCCTCATCGGCGGCCTTGCCCTGGGAGCGCTCGACATGTGGACGAACGAGCTGTTCGGCGGCTCGCTGTTCGGCACGCTGAGTCATGGCAAGCCGGATCACGACACGCTGGTGCCGGCGGCCCAGGCCAAGAAGATCGAGTATCCCAAGCCCGATGGCGTGATCTCGTTCGACCGGCTGACAGACCTGTCCTTCTCGAACACCAATCACGAGGAGGATCAGCCCTGTCATCTGAAGCTTAAGGATCCGAATATCCCGATCAACTACACGCTGCCGACCTTCGACGAGCCGGCGCAGCGCTACTGTCCGGCCGGCGTGTATGAGATCGTGGATGACGGTGGCAAGCCGCGGTTCCAGATCAACGCGCAGAACTGCGTCCACTGCAAAACCTGCGATATCAAGGATCCGCCGCAGAACATCAACTGGACGACACCGGAAGGCGGCGGCGGCCCGAACTACCCCAACATGTGAGGGCGCGGCGTTTCAATTGCGCCACAATCCTGCAGGAAGCTGCGGGGCCAACCGGTGCCCCGCAGAAATCACAGGGTCGAGCTTCTTGCAAAGTCGCGATGCCGCTCACATCCTCATTGCCAGGCAGTGGTTCAACTATAATCTGGTATAGTGCGACGGCCGCGACCGACACTGACGGTGCTGGCTGAACGCTCAGGAGAGTTCTGAAGATGATGCGGACCGCCAAGCAGGGGATGTGGAAGCTGGGGCTGGCTGTGGGGCTCGCAGCCCTGGTGGCTGTGCCGCTGGCCGACGCCAGGGTGCGCGAGCTGCGGTCGCTGTCGGGCAATTTCCTGGCGGGTCAGGCGGCGGCGCAGGCCCGGGACGTCAAGAACGCGGCGAAATATTTCACCAATGCGCTGGCCCTCGATCCGGACAATCCGGTGCTCATGGAGCGGGCGTTCATGGCGCTCCTCGGCGCAGGCCAGATCCGGGATGCGGAATCGCTGGCGCGGCGACTCATCCAGGTCAATCCCCGGCACCGGCTCGCCCATATCGTGCTCGGGCTCGCGGCCATGCGCAATTCCCGCCATGCGGTGGCGCGGTCCCATTTCGAGAAATCGGCCTACACGCCCATCGGCGAGCTGACATCGGGGTTGCTCACAGCCTGGTCCTATGCGGCGGAGCGGAACCACGCCAAGGCGGTGGAAGCGCTCGGGCTTCTGGATCGGGACGAAGGCTTTGCCATCTACAAGCTGTTCCACGAGGCACTCATCTCCGACGTCCTGGGGATGAAGACCAAGGCGGCCGGCCTCTATCGCAAGGCCTATGACGAATCGTCGAACTCGCTGCGGATCGTCCAGGCCTATGGCAATTTCCTTGAACGCAACGGCCAGATCGATGAGGCGCGGGAGCTCTATGAGGGCTTCCTCGGCGTTACAACCGACCATCCGGTGATCAAGCACGCGCTCGACCGACTGAACAATCCGGCCAATGGCAAGCCGAAGCCATTCGTGGGCAATGCCACCGACGGCGCGGCGGAGGCGATGTTCGGCCTGGCCAGCGCGCTGACGGACGAGTCGGGCATCGAGCTGGCGCTGACCTATGCGCGGCTCACCCTGGGAATCAAGCCGGACATGGCGGTGGTGCAAACGCTGCTCGGCGACATCTTCGAGGGCATGAAACAGCACGAGGCAGCGATCGAGGCCTATCAGGCAGTGCCGGCCGACTCGCCGCTGAAGGTCAATGCCGAGGTGCGGATTGCGATCAATCTCAGCGAGCTCAAGGAGCCAGAAAAGGCGATCAAGCACCTGCAGGGAGTGGTCGCGAAGAATCCGAACAATTTCGAGGCCTTCGTCACCCTCGGCACGCTATTGCGCAGCGAGTCCCGCTTCGAGGAGGCGGCAGAGGCCTATACCAAGGCGCTGGACCTGGTGGGCGAGCCCACGCAGCGGCACTGGTCGGTGCTCTATTTCCGCGGCATCGCTTACGAGCGGTCCAAGCAATGGGAAAAGGCGGAAGCCGATTTCCTGAAGGCGCTGGAGCTCGAGCCCGAGCAGCCCATGGTGCTGAACTATCTCGGCTATTCCTGGCTCGAGCAGGGGCGCAATCTCGACGAGGCGCTGGCTATGATCGAGATGGCGGTCGAGCAGCGGCCGAATGACGGTTACATCATCGACAGCCTCGGCTGGGCCTTCTACAAGCGGGGCGATTACGACCGGGCGGTGGAAGAGCTCGAGAAGGCGATCGAGCTGCAGCCGAGCGATCCAACGATCAATGATCATCTGGGCGATGCCTACTGGCAGGTGGGGCGCAAGCTGGAGGCCAAGTTCCAGTGGAAGCACGCCAAGGACAATGACCCCGAGCCCGATCTGCTGAAGACGATCGAGGAGAAGCTCGCGAACGGTCTGCCCGAGCCGGAGGCGCCGAAGAATCCGACGATCGTAACTCCCGGCAGCGACAAGCGCTCGTAAGGTCAGTCACGGCAGGCGGTTAATCCAGCGACGATCAGAGACCATGCCCCAAGCGAATGAAGCGCTGGCGGAAAGGGCCTGCGCGAAAATCAATCTGTCCCTGCATGTGGTTGGCCGCCGGGATGACGGCTATCACCTGCTTGAAAGCCTCGTGGCCTTCACCGAAGGGGGCGACCTCCTGCATTTCGAGCCGGGGAGCGATCTCACGCTCGATATCCGAGGACCCTTCGCACAAGGGCTCGAGGGGGGCGATGGCAACCTGGTGGTGCGGGCAGCGAGGGCGCTGGGAATCGACACCGGCAGGATCGTGCTGGAAAAGCATCTGCCGATCGCGTCGGGGATCGGCGGCGGCTCGGCCGATGCGGCGGCGACCCTGAGAGGGCTCATGCGCCGGGCCGGCCTCAAGTTGGATGATGGGGCGCTCAAGGCGCTCGCCCTCAGGCTCGGCGCGGATGTGCCGGTGTGCCTCGACCAGCGCGCCTGTTTCATGAGCGGGATCGGCGAGGTCATCACGCCGGTGCCGGCGCTGCCGCCGGTGGCGATCCTGCTGGTCAATCCGCTGGTCGGGGTGGCGACGGCCGATGTTTTCCGGGCGCTCGGCCTCGGCATCGGGCCGCGCGAGGGCAGCGAACATCCGGCGCTGCCGCCCCGGTGGCGCGATGGCCGGGATCTTGCCGGCTTCCTCGCCGCCTGCCGCAATGATCTCGAACAGCCAGCCTTGGCGATTGCTCCGGTGATCGGCGAGGTGCTGTCGGCGCTGCAGCAGCAGAAGGGCTGCCTCGTTGCGCGCATGTCGGGAAGCGGAGCCACCTGTTTCGGACTCTTCGACACGCTTGCGGAAGCGGAAGAAGCGGAACGGGCGATCAGGGCCAGGTCGCCCGGTTGGTGGGGCATGGCAAGCCGCCTGCGCTGACAGGCGGCCAATCCGGTTTCGCAAAAGTGCAGATCAGAAGGCGCGCTCGATCGAGAATTCGATTGCCAGGTTGAGCGCCGTCTTGTGGGGGCTTGCCGGAAAGATGGCCAGCGCCTCAGAGGCAATGGCACCATAGTGGCGGGCGCGCTCAAGGGTGTCGGCAATGGCGCCATGCTTTTCGACCAGCGCGATTGCATGGGCAAGATCGTCCTCGGTCTGCACGCCGTCCTGCATGGTGCGCAGCCAGAAGGCTCGGTCGGCCTCGCTGCCGCGGCGATAGGCGAGCACCACCGGCAGGGTGACCTTGCCCTCGCGGAAATCGTCGCCGACACTCTTGCCGAGCACCGCCTGCTTGCCGGAATAGTCCAGCGCGTCGTCGATGAGCTGGAAGGCCAAGCCGAGATTGCGGCCATAGGCCTGAAGGGCCTGCTGCTCGGCCCGGGGCCGTTCGGCAATGGCGGCACCAACCTCGGCAGCAGCCGAGAACAGGGCAGCGGTCTTGGCATCGATGATGCGGAGATAGGCGTCCTCGGTGGTCGAGGTGTCCTTCTGGGCGGCGAGCTGCAGAACCTCGCCCTCGGCGATGACGGCGGCGGCATTGGACAGGATGCGCAGCGCCTCGAGAGAGCGCGTCTCCACCATCATCTTGAAGGCCTGGCCCAGCAGATAGTCGCCCACGAGGACGCTAGCCTGGTTGCCCCAGATCATGCGAGCGGCCTGCTTGCCGCGGCGCAGCTCGCTCTCATCGACCACGTCGTCATGGAGGAGGGTGGCCGTGTGCATGAATTCGACGGCCGCAGCCAGCTTGATGTGATGGTCGCCCTGATAGCCGCAGAGATAGGCCGCGGCGATGGTCAGCATCGGGCGCAGGCGCTTGCCGCCGCTATCGATCAGATGGCGGGCGATATCCGGGATCATCTCCACGTTCGAATGGGCACGGGCGAGGATGGCCTCGTTGACCCGCGCCATGTCCGCATCGACCAGAGCAAGCAGCGGATCCAGCTTTCCGGTGCTGTCCTGACGATTGTCGAAAGCGATGACTTCTCCCACTGAACCTCCTGTTCGGCCGAGCTGATTGTTCAAGCCTCCTGACCGGCCCGGCCACCACCCATCTCGAAAGGCCTGTCTTGCAAGATCCTCTTCGAATAATACGGATCCCGCGAGAAGGCGAGCAAAACGCGCCGAGAGGCAGCCGCCGATCTTTCCGGACAGCCATGCCGCTTTCTGGCTGCAGATGCCAGCACAAAATCGGATATGGTCGGTTCCGGAAGGCTTGTCCAGAGGCGGCCGGGGAAAGGAAAAAAGACCATGCACGAGGTGCTCAGGACCAACGATATGGTGGCAATTTCCTTTGCCGTTGCGTTACTTAGGGATGCGGGTATCGACCATGCGGTGCTGGATTCGAACATGAGCGTGCTCGAGGGCAGCCTTGGCATTTTGCCGCGCCGCATCATGGTCGCAGAGGATGAACTGGAAGAGGCCAAATCGCTGCTCAGGGATGCGGGCATTGCCATCTGACATGACGGAAGGGACGCCGGAATTCTCCGATGACGGATTCCTCGGCGGGCGAATTGTCATCCGCCAGCCGCGAAAGGGATACCGGGCGGGGCTCGATGCGGTGTTCCTCGCAGCCTGCGTGCCCTGTGCGGCGGGAGAGACCATCTTCGAAGCCGGTATGGGTGTCGGAACGGCGGCGCTGTGCGTTGCCAGCCGCGTGCAGGGGGTTAGCGTTACCGGGCTCGAACTGTCGCCGCTCTATGCTAGGCTTGCCCGAGAGAACGTCATGCGCAACGGCATGGCCGAGCGTATCACGGTCATCGAGGGGGATGTGACCACCGTTACCCGGAGCCGGCGGGAAGAGTGCCGGCCCGGCCGTTTCGATCATGCCATCGCCAATCCTCCCTATCACCGGGCGGAGCGGAGCACGGCGTCACCCCGCCCGGAAAAGGCACAAGCCCATGCCATGGGCGAAGGCGAGCTTGCCCTGTGGATCCGCGCCATGGCGGCCATGGTGCGGCCGAGGGGCACGATCAGCATCGTTCAACGGCCGGAGCATCTGCCGGCGATCCTTTCCGCCATGACGGGCCGCGCCGGCGACATCCGCATCGCGCCGCTCTTTCCCCGTGCTGGCAGCCCTGCCTCGCTCATTCTCGTGCAGGGAATCAAGGGCAGTCGGGCCGATCTCAGGCTGCTGTCGGGGCTGATGTTGCACGGGGAGGGGAACGGCTTCACGGAAGAGGCAGAGGCGGTGTTGCGTCACGGGGCGGGCTTCCCCCTGCGCTGACCATCCTGCGCGGTGCTTGCAAATCAGCGGGCCGGCTCCCAAGTTACCACAAGAAGATCAATAATTCCCCGTGTCGATGAGCCTTTTCCCCGCCAGCCTGAACGCCCGCTTCACGGAGTGGAAGCTTCGTCGCCGCGAAGGCCGACGGGTTGTGCCCGTCGTGCGGCTTGAGGGCACGATCGGGCGCACCGGCGTCGGACGCAGCGGCATGACGCTGGCCTCTGTCAATGGTGCCCTCGAACGGGCCTTCAAGGTCAAGGACAGTGCGGCGGTGGCGCTGGTGATCAACTCGCCTGGCGGGTCCCCGGTTCAGTCGTCGCTCATCCACAAGCGGATCCGGCAGCTTGCCGACAAGCATGACCGCAAGGTCTATGTCTTCATCGAGGATGTCGCGGCCTCCGGAGGCTATTACATCGCGGTGGCAGGCGACGAGATCTATGCCGACCCGAGCTCGATCGTAGGGTCCATCGGCGTCGTCTGGGCAAGTTTTGGCTTCGTGGGGCTGCTCGACAAGCTGGGGGTCGAGCGCCGGGTTCATACGGCGGGCGACAACAAGGTTACGCTTGATCCGTTCCAGCCGGAAAAGCCCGAGGACTTCGAACATCTCAAGTCCATCCAGCTCGACGTCCACGAAACCTTCAAGGGCGTGGTGCGCAGCCGGCGCGGGGCGCGTATCAGGCTTGAGGACCATGAAATCTTCGATGGCCGTTTCTGGACCGGCGGCAGGGCGCTGGAGCTCGGCCTGATCGACGGCATCGGCGACATTTACAGCGTGCTTGCGGAAAAGCTCGGCGGCGAGCCCAAGCTCAAGGTCATCGCCGGGCGGCAGAACTGGCTGACCCGTCGACTTGGACGCATTCCTGGACTTGCCGGAACTTCCGCGGAGCTTGCCGCCTTACCATCAACAATCAGCGATCAAACGGTTGCGACACTGGAAGATCGTGCAATGTGGTCGCGCTTTGGCCTATAAGTTCCTACATAGAGTGTGGCGGAAGACTGGCAAGCCTTCGCCCTCACATACACAACCGGAGAGAACGCAATGATCCGTTCTGTCGTCATCTTTCTGATCGCCACCCTCACGCTGTTTGCTTTCCGCAGCGTTCTCGCCCGGGCGGAAAAGATGAAGCAGCGCGTGAAGGCGCAGAGCCAGTCGTCCCGGCAGAGGCAGCTCGGCACCCTCCGGCAGGATCCCGTGACCGGCGTCTACGAACTGTCCCGCGACTGATCATCGCGACATGACGTTCGGCGCCAGCCCCTGCGGCTGGCAGCCCTGACGCGGCGTGGTGCCAGGCCCGCGCCTCTGGCGACCTGCGGCTATCCTGCGGAAATGGCAGAGAAGCCGCAGGATGCGCGAAAATCTCGACATTTCGAAATGATGCGCTAGTGTGCGGCGCAATCCGTCCGGCAGGCCGGTCACCCGTACATCAAACGGCTCATCAACATGACTTCCAATCTCTCCGGCGGGGCGCACAAGCTGTCGCCAACAACCGCCTTCCAAGATCTGCTCCTTACGCTGCAGAATTTCTGGGCAGCGCAGGGCTGCGTGATTCTCCAGCCCTATGACATGGAAGTGGGCGCGGGTACGTTCCATCCCGCGACGACGTTGAGATCGCTGGGTCCGAAGGCATGGCGGGCCGCCTATGTGCAGCCGTCGCGGCGGCCGAAGGATGGCCGGTACGGCGAAAATCCCAACCGCCTGCAGCACTATTACCAGTTCCAGGTAATCATGAAGCCGTCGCCCGAGAACCTGCAGGATCTCTATCTGCAGAGCCTGGACGCCATCGGCATCGATCCGCGCAATCACGACATCCGCTTCGTCGAGGATGACTGGGAAAGCCCGACGCTGGGCGCCTGGGGGCTCGGCTGGGAAGTGTGGTGCGACGGCATGGAAGTGTCGCAGTTCACCTATTTCCAGCAGGTCGGCGGCTATGACTGCAGCCCGGTCTCGGGCGAGCTAACCTACGGGCTCGAGCGCCTGGCGATGTATGTGCAGGGCGTGGACAATGTCTATGACCTGAACTTCAACGGCCGCGAAGGGGATGAGCGCATCTCCTATGGCGACGTATTCAAGCAGGCCGAGCAGGAATTCTCCCGCTACAATTTCGAATATGCGGATACCGAGATGCTCTTCCGCCATTTCGATGAGGCGGAGAAGGAGTGCCGGGCGCTGATCGAGGCCGGCCTCAAGGGCGATGCCCATCTGCTGGCGCTGCCGGCCTATGACTGGTGCATCAAGGCATCGCACATCTTCAACCTGCTGGATGCGCGCGGGGTCATCTCCGTGACCGACCGGCAGAGCTACATTCTCCGGGTGCGCGAACTGGCCAAAGCCTGCGCCGGCGCCTGGCTCAGGACGGCCGGTGGCGGTGCCGCCCCTGCCGGAGGGACGACACATGCCTGAATTGCTCATCGAACTCTTTTCCGAGGAAATTCCCGCCCGCATGCAGAAGCAGGCAGCGGAAGACCTGCGCCGGATGGTGACGGACGCGCTGGTGGACCAGGGACTGGTCTATGAGGGCGCCAAGGCCTTTGCCACGCCGCGACGACTGGCGCTGGTGGTCAATGGCCTGCCGGGGCAGCAGCCCGACCGGCGCGAGGAGCGCAAGGGGCCAAGGGTTGATGCGCCGGCCAAGGCCATCGAAGGCTTCCTCGCTTCCGCCGGCGTGACGCTCGACCAGTGTGTCGTGCAGGAGGACAAGAAGGGCTCGTTCTACGTGGCCCGGATCGAGAAGCCGGGCCGGCCGACTACGGAACTCGTGGCCGAGATCCTGCCGGATGTGATCGCGAAGTTCCCCTGGCCCAAGTCCATGCGCTGGGGCTCGGGATCGCTGCGCTGGGTGAGGCCGCTGCACTCGATCGTCTGCACCTTCGACGGCGAGATCGTTCCCTTCGAGCTGCCCGGCGTGCGCGTGGGCCGCAAGACACGGGGGCACCGCTTCATGTCATCGGGCAGTTTCGAGGTGCGGCGGTTCGATGACTACGAGACTGAACTCAAGCGCCACAAGGTGATCCTTGATCCCGAGGAGCGGCAGGATGCGATCCGCAATGCGGCGCGCAATCTTGCCTTCGCCCGCGGCCTCGAGCTGATCGAGGACGAAGCGCTGGTGGCGGAGAATGCCGGCCTCACCGAGTGGCCAACGGTGCTGATGGGCGAGTTCGACCAGAGCTTCCTGGCAGTACCCCCCGAAGTGATCGTCACTTCGATCAAGGCGCACCAGAAGTGCTTCGCCCTGCGCGACGGCTCGGGCACGCTTGCCAACCGCTTCCTGCTCACCTCCAATCTCGAGGCGCTGGATGGCGGCAGGAAGATCGTCGAGGGGAACAACAAGGTCATCGCGGCGCGCCTGTCGGATGCCAAGTTCTTCTGGGATACGGACCGCGCCGTCCCGCTGGCCGACATGGCAGCGAAGCTCGCCGATGTGCGCTTCCATGAGAAGCTCGGGTCGGTTGCCGACAAGGTGCAGCGGATAGAAGCGCTTGCCCGCGAGATCGCCCAGGTGATCGGCGCGGACGCGGTGAAGGTGCGCGATGCCGCCCGACTGGCCAAGGCGGACCTGGTGTCCGGCATGGTGGGCGAGTTCCCGGAACTACAGGGGCTCATGGGGCGCTATTATGCGCTCGATCAGGGCCTTGACCCTGAGGTGGCCGACGCGATCGGCGAGCACTACAAGCCACAGGGACCGTCCGATGCGATCCCCTCGTCGAAGGTTGCCATGGCGGTCGCCATTGCCGACAAGCTCGACACGCTGGTGGGGTTCTGGGCGATCGACGAGAAGCCGACCGGTTCCAAGGATCCCTATGCGCTGCGGCGCGCCGCTCTCGGCATCATCCGCATGGTGCTGGAGGGGGGACTCAGGCTGCAGCTCGCACAGTTGATCGCGGATCATGCCAAGCGCCTCGGAAAGGGTGAGCCGGCGAGCATTTCGGGGAGCCTGATCGAGTTCTTCGCCGACCGCCTCAAGGTCTATCTGCGCGAGCAGGGAGCCAGGCACGACCTGATCGATGCGGTCTTCGCCCTGGGCGGGCAGGATGACCTCTGGCTCGTGGTGCGGCGGGTCGAGGCGCTGGGCCGGTTCCTCGGCACGGAGGATGGCGCGAGCCTGCTGGCCGGCGTGCGTCGCGCCGCCAATATCCTGCGCATCGAGGAAGGCAAGGACGGTGCTGCCTATGACGGCGAACCCGATGTCAGCCTGTTCCAGCAGGATGAGGAAAAGGCCCTGGGCACCGCGGTGGTGGCTGCCGAGCAGGCCGCCAACAGCGCCCTTGCGGCCGAGGACTTCGAGGCGGTGATGCGGGCACTGGCGGCGCTGCGGCAGCCGGTCGATGCCTTCTTCGACAAGGTGATCGTCAATGCCGATGATCCGGCGCTGCGCAGCAACAGGCTCAGGTTGCTCAACCGGATCAGGGCGGCGATGGAACAGGTCGCCGATATCAGCAAGATTGCCGGCTGATGGCCGGGAAGGGCGCTCCCAAGGGGCGCCCTTCCTGTTTGGGGCTACGGTTGACCAAGGCTCCGACGGGCAGCGGAAGCGCCTGCCACATCCGTGACCGTGGCGGTGCGGACCGCTGCTGCGATGTCCGTCAGAGGTCAAGGCGCTGACCGGAGTCTCGGTTAAATTTCTGCTGCCGCGATTGCTGCAATTGCAGAGAGACCGCACGCAATTGATTCATCGAAATCAGAAGATCCGCGCAGGGGTGAGGATGGCGCCCCTGTCGTTACAATTGAACGTAATCCGCCACTTCTCAGTTCTATTGAGCCGGAAGCGAGGGCGCGACCCACTGTCGTCCGCATCCCATGCGACTTGACCCGCGGGGGCGCGATGTTGTTTGTGACCGTTAATGATCGCGATCAGAGCTGATCGCCGTGGAAGAAGGTGGCTTCGGCCGCACACCAAAGAAGGTGGTGAGATGCAAGCGTCTGCGTCACGTCAATGGGTCTACAGCTTCGGCAACGGCAAGGCCGATGGCACTGCCGACATGCGGAACCTGCTGGGCGGCAAGGGTGCGAATCTGGCGGAAATGAGCAATATCGGGCTCCCTGTTCCGCCGGGCTTCACCATCACCACGGAAGTCTGCACGCATTACTACGCCAACAACCGCACCTATCCCGACGGCCTTGCCGGGCAGGTGGACGCCGCGCTGGACCGGATCGGCACCCTGGTGGATGCGCGCTTCGGCGATTCGGAACGGCCGCTGCTGGTTTCGGTCCGGTCGGGCGCCCGGGCCTCCATGCCAGGCATGATGGATACGGTCCTCAATCTCGGCCTCAATGACGTAACTGTCGAAGGGCTGGCGCGGCGCTCGGGCGACCGGCGCTTTGCCTTCGATAGCTATCGACGCTTCATCCAGATGTATTCCGACGTGGTGCTCGGCGTCGACCATTCGCGCTTCGAGGAAGTGCTCGAAATGGTGAAAGAAGAGAACGGTTATGTTCTCGATACCGAGCTGTCCGCCGAGGAGTGGCAGGACATCATCGGCAAGTACAAGGCGATCGTCGAGGAGGAGCGCGGCGAGCCTTTCCCGCAGGATGTGAAGGAGCAGCTGTGGGGCGCGATCGGCGCCGTGTTCGGCTCGTGGATGACGCCGCGCGCGGTCACCTACCGCATGCTGAACCAGATCCCCGAGCATTGGGGAACGGCGGTCAACGTGCAGGCCATGGTGTTCGGCAATATGGGCGAGAATAGCGCGACCGGCGTTGCCTTCACCCGCAATCCGTCGACCGGCGCCAAGGAGATCTATGGCGAGTTCCTGGTGAATGCCCAGGGTGAGGACGTGGTCGCCGGCATCCGCACGCCGCAGAACATCTCGGAAGCGGCGCGGATCGAGGCCGGCTCGGATGATCCCTCGCTCGAGGCGCTGATGCCCGAGGTCTATGCCCAGCTCAGGTCGATCTTCGAGACGCTCGAGCGTCACTACCGGGACATGCAGGACATCGAGTTCACCATCCAGGACGGCAAGCTCTGGATGCTGCAGACCCGTAACGGCAAGCGCACCGCCAAGGCCGCCCTCAAGATCGCCGTCGACATGGTGGAGGAAGGCCTGATCACGCCGGAACATGCGATCATGCGGGTGGCACCGGCCTCGCTTGACCAGCTGCTACATCCGACGCTCGACCCCAAGGCCGAGCGCGACATTCTCGGCACCGGCCTGCCGGCCTCGCCGGGTGCTGCCTCGGGCGAGATCGTGTTCGATGCGGACGAGGCCGAGAAGGCAAAGGCGCAGGGCCGCAAGGTCATCCTGGTGCGCATCGAGACCAGCCCGGAAGACATTCACGGCATGCATGCCGCCGAAGGCATTCTTACGACCCGCGGCGGCATGACCAGCCACGCGGCGGTGGTCGCCCGCGGCATGGGCAAGCCGTGTGTTTCAGGTGCTGGCAGCATCCGGGTCGACTATGCCAAGGGGCTTTTGATCGCCGGCGGTCGCGAACTCAAGCGCGGCGACATCATCACCATCGATGGCGCCACCGGTCAGGTCATGGCCGGCCAGGTGCCCATGGTGAAGCCGGAGCTTTCCGGCGACTTCGCCAAGCTGATGGAATGGGCCGACAGAATCCGCCGCCTCAAGGTGCGCACCAATGCGGATACGCCGACGGATGCCCGCGCGGCCCGCGAATTCGGTGCCGAGGGCATCGGGCTGTGCCGTACCGAGCACATGTTCTTCGAGGCCGACCGCATCGTCGCCATGCGCGAGATGATCCTCGCCCGCGACGAGGCTGGCCGCAGGGCGGCGCTCGCCAAGATCCTGCCGATGCAGCGCAATGATTTCGTCGAGCTGTTCGAGATCATGTCCGGACTGCCGGTCACCATCCGTCTGCTTGATCCGCCGCTGCACGAGTTCCTGCCGCACTCGGAAGAGGAGATGGCGGAGGTCGCCAAGGCGGTCGGCACCGATGTGGAGACGATCCGCAACCGGGTCGCCGAGCTGCATGAGTTCAACCCTATGCTCGGCCATCGCGGCGTGCGTCTGGCGGTGACATATCCCGAAATCGCGGAGATGCAGGCGCGGGCCATCTTCGAGGCGGCGGTGATCGCCATGAAGAATACCGGCCAGGCGGTCATTCCGGAGGTGATGATCCCGCTCGTGGCGCTGAAGACCGAGTTCGACATGGTGCGCGCCCGCATCGTCGCGGTCGCCGACCAGGTGAAGGCCGAGACGGGCGCGGATTTCACCTATCTCATAGGCACGATGATCGAGCTGCCGCGGGCCGCCCTGCGCGCCGGCGAGATCGCCGAGAGCGCCGAGTTCTTCTCCTTCGGCACTAACGACCTGACACAGACCACCTTCGGCATCAGCCGCGACGACTCGGCCCGTTTCATGGCCGACTACACGTCGAAGAACATACTCGAGATCGATCCTTTCATCAGCATCGATCAAGACGGTGTGGGCGAGCTGATCGAGATCGCCGCCAAACGCGGCCGGGCCACGCGGCCCGAGATCAAGCTTGGCATTTGCGGTGAACATGGCGGCGATCCGGCATCGGTCGCCTTCTGCGAGAAGACAGGCCTCGACTATGTGTCGTGCTCGCCGTTCCGGGTGCCGATCGCCCGGCTCGCGGCGGCCCAGGCGACTGTACAGAAGGGCTGTTAACATTAGCTAACAAAGCGTTACCAAAACGCTGGCAGCAGGCGACAAGTCGTGCTAGCGTTTCGGTATCAACTGAGACGACAGGGTGTCCCTTGGGGCGGCTTCCGAAGTCGTTGTATCAGCGGAAGAATCTTGGTTAACCAGCTGTTAATTGGTTAACCGATAACTTACGGGGGCGAACGGGGTTGGGGACTTACACGAGCGGGGACTTTTCCGGGTGAAGTGGTTTCAACGCGACAAGTGCGGGGGAGACTACAAGCTTCACGATCTCGGGGTCGGCGAAGATCCTTTCGTGACTCTTGAAACCCAGCCCCAGGAAAATCGCCTCAACAAGGTGGCACCTTATCTTCTCGCCGGGATCACCCTGCTGGTCGGCTTCGGCTTCATGGGCCAGTATATCAGCCAGGATGCGGCGGCCCTGGGCGCAAGGCCCACGGCGTGGGAAGATATCGGCATGGTGCCGCGCTCGGTGGTTGCCAAGTCCAACCTGCTGCGCACACAGACGCTCGATCCGGACAAGACCGGCTTCCCGCTGGTGGGCGACCAGGCGACGAGCAGCAATGGCAAGGGGGACTTCGACGTCACGCTTGCCAGCCTGTCTCGGTCCGACGAACGCCTGCCGCAGTCCCAGACCCTGATTTTCTCTCCCTCCATCGCCAAGCTCGAAAGCCGCTACGACGAAGCGCAGATCAAGAAGCGCAAGCTTCTTGCCCAGCGCAAGCAGATGGCGGCCGAGGAGGCCTGCCTCGCGGTGGCCATCTATTTCGAGGCGCGGTCGGAGTCGGAAATCGGGCAGAAGGCGATCGCCAAGGTGATCATGAACCGGGTCAAGAACCCGGCCTATCCGAATACGGTCTGCGGAGTGGTGTATCAGAATGCCGACCGCCGCAGCGGCTGCCAGTTCTCTTTCGCCTGTGATGGTCAGCCGGACGAGCCCAAGCCGGGGCCGGCATGGTCGCGGGCCAAGCAGATCGCTGCCGAGGCGATGCGGGGGGATCTCAGCATCGCCGAGATCAAGGGCGCGACGCACTACCATGCCGACTATGTCAATCCCCGCTGGTCTGGCATGCTGAAGCGTCTCGGCAAGATCGGCCGCCACATCTTCTATACCAAGGGCTGAGCCTCCCGGGACGAACGGTTGTCGGCGCGACCAGGTTGCTGGCACAGGGCGTCATCAATCCGGCATTTGACGATTCCCACCTGCCGTGCAATGCGCTAGTGCTCAGCGCAACAACAGCTCCATCAGCCAGAGACCCATGTCGCACAATTCCTTCGGCCACCTCTTCCGCATGACCACCTTCGGGGAAAGCCACGGCGTGGCGCTGGGATGCGTGGTCGATGGCTGTCCTCCCGGCATCCGGCTGGACGCGGCCGATATCCAGAAGGAGCTCGACCGGCGTAAGCCCGGCCAGTCGCGGTTCACGACCCAGCGGCGCGAGGCGGACGAGGTGCGCATCCTCTCCGGCGTGTTCGAGGACGAGCGCACCGGCGGGCAGGTGACCACGGGCACACCGATCGCACTGGTGATCGAGAATACCGACCAGCGCTCAAAGGATTATTCCGACATCCGCGACAAATTCCGGCCGGGACATGCTGACTACACCTATCTCGTCAAATATGGCGTGCGGGACTATCGCGGCGGCGGCCGGTCCTCGGCGCGGGAGACGGCGGCGCGGGTGGCGGCGGGCGCGATTGCGCGCAAGGTGATCCCGGGAGTTACGATCCGCGGCGCGCTGGTGCAGGTCGGTCCCCACAAGGTCGATCGCAGCCGCTGGAACTGGGACCAGGTCGACCAGAATCCGCTGTTCTGTCCGGATCCGGTGGCGGCCGAGGAGTGGGCGGCCTATCTCGATGGCGTGCGCAAGTCGGGCTCCTCGGTGGGCGCGGTGATCGAAGTCCATGCCTCGGGCGTACCGGCAGGGTGGGGGGCGCCAATCTATGGCAAGCTCGACCAGGATCTGGCTTCCGCCATGATGAGCATCAATGCGGTGAAGGGCGTCGAAATCGGTGAGGGGTTTGCCGCTGCGGCTCTGGCGGGCGAGGAAAATGCCGACGAGATGTATCGCGACGGCAATGGTGTGCGCTTCGGCTCAAACCATGCCGGCGGCATCCTGGGGGGCATTTCGACGGGCCAGGATATCGTGGTTCGCTTCGCGGTGAAGCCGACATCGTCCATCCTCAAGCCGCGCCACACGGTGACGGTTGATGGCGAGGAGACGGAGGTCATCACCAAGGGGAGGCATGACCCCTGCGTTGGCATCCGGGCGGTGCCGGTGGGCGAGGCGATGATGGCGCTGGTGTTGGCCGACCACTTCCTGCGCCATCGCGGGCAGATCGGCTGACATCGCCGACGATCAGGGCCCCTGTCCGTGCGACCGAGGGGCCAATTCCATTTCAGGAACGGCCGAAGCGTCATCCGGCCGGACGGCGTGCAGCGATGAGGAATTCCTCGTTGCCATCACTGCCGCGGACAGGCGAAGGGGTGACGCCAATGACTGGCCAGCCCATGTCGGCCTCAAGGAAGGTCCGAATGCGGTGGCAGGTCTCGGCCTTCAGCGCCTCGTCCCGCACGATGCCGCCGCCGCCGATGCCTGACTTCCCGACCTCGAACTGAGGCTTGATCAGCGCGACCAGAACAGCGCCGTCTGCCGCGATCGACAGGGCAGGGGGCAGGGCAAGGGTCAGGCTGATGAAGCTCACATCGCAGACGATGCGGTCCGGAGCGCCGGTCAGGTGATCGAGGGTCAGGGCGCGGGCATTGAGCCCCTCGATGACGGTGACGCGGGCATCCCCGGCGATCGATGGATGCAGCTGGCCGTGGCCGACATCGACGGCATCCACGTGGGCCGCGCCCCGTTCAAGCAGCAGCTGGGTGAAGCCGCCGGTGGAGGCGCCCAGATCAAGAGCGTGGCAGCCTGCAACCTGGATTCCGAAATGGTCGAGGCCGTGAACGAGCTTGAGCGCTGCCCGGGACACGTAGCGGGAGGCCTCGTCATGGGCAACGGCAATCGCCGCCGTCTCCGAGACAGTCTGGGAGGGCTTGGATGCCGCCGCACCATCGATGGTGACAAGGCCGCGGACAATGAGCGCCTGGGCGCGGGCACGGGACGATGCAAAACCGCGCTGGACCAGAGCCTGGTCCAGACGCATCTTCGGGGATGTCACTCGAGATCCAGCGGCGCCGTGCCGGCCACGCTGCCATCGCTCTTCAGGGTGATCTTCTCGATGCGGGCCTCGGCGGCCTTGAGCAGGGCGGCGCAATGCTTCTTCAGGGCCTCGCCACGCTCATAGATGGCAATCGACTGCTCGAGGTCAACCTTGCCACTCTCGAGGCGATCAACGATCGATTCCAGCTCGCGCAGAGCCGCCTCGAAGGTGAGGTCGAGGGTCTCTCCGGTGGTGCCGGTTTCGCTGGTGCCGGTGCTCATTTGGGTCTCCCGGGATCAGAGCTCGTTCGCGCGCATCAGGGTCTGGACATGGCAGCCGACCGAAGATGCAAGGGCGCGCAGATCATAGCCGCCTTCCAGTATCGAGACGATACGCCCTTCGCAATGGATATCGGCCAGTTCCATGAGACGCAGGGTTATCCAGATGAAATCTTCCTCGGTCAGCTCGAGGCTACCCAGGGGATCGGCAATGTGGGCGTCGAAGCCGGCCGAGATCACGATCAGGTCGGGCGAGAAGGCATCGAGCGCCGGCAGGATCACCGACATCATCGCCTCGCGGAACTCGCTTGAGCCGCTGCCGGCGCGCAGCGGCGCGTTGACAATATTGCCGACGCCGGTTTCCGAGAAGTCGCCGGTGCCCGGAAACAGGGGCGACTGATGGGTCGAGCCGTAGAAGAGGTCGCGGTCGGACCAGAATATCTCCTGGGTGCCGTTGCCGTGATGGACGTCGAAATCCACCACCGCCACCCGTTCGGCGCCATGGGCCGAGCGGGCGTGCAAGGCCGCAATGGCCGCCGAGTTGAAGAAACAGAAGCCCAGGGCTCGGGCGCTCTCGGCATGATGCCCGGGTGGGCGCGTGGCGCAGAAGGCATTGTCCACCTCGCCGTGAATTACGGCGTCGACCGCCCTGGTGGCCGCGCCGACACCGCGCAGCGCCGCCTCCAGCGTGCCCGGCGACATCCATGTGTCCATATCCAGCGGCTCAAGGCCTTCGGAGGGGATGGCGCTTTCGAGGGAGGCCACATAGGCCTCGTCATGGGCAAGCAGGACGGACGAACGGAGGCCGCGAGGGGCCTCCATCCGGACCAGGTCATCGAAATGCGGCGCCGACAGGATCTGGTCGATCGCACGCTGCCGGTCGGGACGTTCAGGATGTCCCGGCGGCACTTCATGCGTGAGCGACGCCGGATGGGTCAGCAGGAGGGTCGTCACCAGATGGCCGCTTTCAGCACGGACTCGCCGCCGCTCATCACACGATGCTTGAGGCCCATGGTCTCCGGGAGCAGATGCTCGCAGGAGAAGCGGGCGACCGGCACATTGCCATTGCCCCGGTCAGCGATCGCACCCTTCACCAGCCAGGCAGAACCGGCAGTGAGGCCGAGCATGCTGAGATAGGGGGTCGCGGAGGCAAGGGCCATATCCTGGTCGCCCTTCAGGGCTTCCAGCATCCAGCGAGTCGCTTCCTCGAGATCGTTGATGGCCTGGGTCAGGCGCTCGGCGCTGGCGCCGAAGGCTGGGTCATTCACCGCCTTGGCATCGGCAGCAATATCACGCAGCTGGCGGATCAGATCAGCGATCACGGCACCATCGCCCATGGGCAGCTTGCGGCCCACCAGGTCGATGGCCTGGATGCCGTTGGTGCCCTCATAAATGGGAGCGATGCGGGCGTCGCGATAGTACTGGGCGGCGCCGGTCTCCTCGATGAAGCCCATGCCACCATGCACCTGAACGCCGGTTGAGGCCACGTCCACGCCCATATCGGTGGAGAAGGCCTTGGCGACAGGGGTCAGCAGCTGGCCGAGCGCGTCGTAACGGCGGCGGGTCTCCTCGTCCTTCGCATAGCGAGCCATGTCGAAGGCGAAGGCGGTCGCAAAGCAGATGGCGCGGGAGGCCTGGACCTTGGCGCGCATGTCGAGCAACATGCGGCGGACATCCGGATGCTCGATGATCGACACCATGCCGGCGCTGCCGGGGCGGCGGCCCTGCTTGCGCTCCCGGGCATAGTTGAGCGCGTGCTGATAGGCCCGCTCGCCGATGGCGACACCCTGCATGCCCACATGGAGACGGGCGGAGTTCATCATGGTGAACATGCAGTTGAGGCCGCGGTTTTCCTGGCCGACGAGATAACCGATGGCGCCGTCGCCCTCGCCATAAGCCATGACACAGGTGGGGCTGCCGTGAATGCCAAGCTTGTGCTCGAGGCCCACGCATTTCACGTCATTGCGGGCACCGAGGCTGCCGTCTGGGTTGACCAGGAACTTGGGTACCAGGAACAGGGAGATCCCCTTCGTTCCTTCCGGGGCATCGGGCAGGCGGGCAAGCACGAGATGGATGATGTTCTCGGTGAGGTCGTGCTCGCCATAGGTGATGAAGATCTTGGTGCCGAAGATCCGGTAGGTGCCATCGCCCTGGGGGACCGCGCGGGTCTTGAGGGCGGCCAGGTCGGTACCGGCCTGCGGCTCGGTCAGGTTCATGGTGCCGGTCCACTCGCCGGTGGCCATCTTGGGCAGATAGATCTGCTTGAGCTCCGGCGAGGCATGGCGCTCAAGGGCCTCGACGGCACCCTGGGTCAGCAACGGGCCAAGGCCAAAGGAGAGAGTGGAGGTGTTCCACAGCTCCTGGGCGGCCAGCGACAGGGACAGCGGCAAGCCCTGTCCGCCCCATTCGGTCGGGGAAGGCAGAGAGCCCCAGCCGGCCTCGACCCACTGGTCATAAGCCTGCTTCCAGCCGGGCGCGGTCTCGACCGAGCCATCCTCGCGCCTCCGGGCGCCAGTCTGATCGCCCGGGACATTCAGCGGGGCAATGACCTCGCCAGCGAAGCGGCCGGCTTCTTCAAGGATCTGGTCCATCAAGTCGCTGGAGAAATCCGGGATTGCACCATCATCGACAAGCTTGCGAAAGCCCGTTACGGCACCAAGGACGTGTTTAAGGTCTTCGACCTGCGGAACATACGACATGAGTACTTCGCCTTCTTGGGTTGACCGCGCAACAACAGCCGGGATAGGCAACCCCTTGAGTTGGTTCTTGCTAGCGAATTTAGGCGCTATCACGCAACCGGCCAAGTGTTCTGACGCGGTCACCCATCAACCGAGACACCAGCGACATGACTGACCTGGACGCGGAAATCGCTCGCGCGGCGCTACTGCTGCAGCAGGGCGGAATCGTGGCCTTTCCGACGGAAACCGTCTACGGGCTGGGCGGGGATGCCACATCCGACAGGGCAGTGGCGCGCATCTTCGAGGCCAAGGGGCGGCCGAGCTTCAACCCGTTGATCAGCCACGTTCCCGACCTCGCCGCGGCGCGGGCTCTGGGCGAATTCGACGAGCGCGCCGAACGGCTTGCGCAGGTGTTCTGGCCCGGTCCGCTGACGCTCGTGGTGCGGCGGACAAAGGACTGTCCGGTGTCGCTACTGGCAACGGCGGGGCTTGATACCCTCGCCATCCGCGTGCCTGCGCACCCGGTGGCGCAGAAGTTGCTGCGGGCCGTGGGGCGACCACTGGCCGCACCCAGCGCCAACCGTTCCGGCCAGATCAGCCCGACCACGGCGGAGCATGTCCGCCAGGGACTGGGCGCGAAGGTGGACATGGTAATCGATGGCGGACCCTGCACGGTGGGGATTGAGTCGACCATCATTTCCTGTCTCGGCGAGGCGCCGGTGGTGCTGCGGCCGGGCGGCATCGCCCGGGAGGACATTGCCACAGCGCTGGGGACGGCGGTGCAGGGGCTTAATGCCGATCCACTGGTGCCGAATGCGCCGGGGCAGCTGTCGAGCCATTATGCGCCCAGGGCGAAGATGCGACTCAACGCGCAGGCGCCGATGCCTGATGAAGCATGGCTGGGCTTCGGGCCCGATCCGGACGAGGCTGCGGCCTTGCCCGAGGACCGTCGGCGCAATCTGTCGCCTTCTGCCGATCCAGTAGAGGCTGCCGCCAACCTGTTCCGCTTCATGCATGAGCTCGATGCCAGCGGTGCCGCCACGATCGCGGTTGCCCCGGTGCCACCGCGCGGCCTCGGCGAAGGCATCAATGACCGCTTGCGTCGGGCGGCGGCTCCTGCCACCAACTGAGGCAGTCGTTTCTCGGGGGCTTTGATGACCACTCCGCTGAGCAGCCAGATTCTCGACCGGTTTGCCGCCATCGTCGGCGAGGCGCATGCACTGCGCGATCCCAATGACCAGGCGCCCTATCTCACCGAATGGCGCGACCTCTACCGGGGGGTTACACCCCTGGTGCTGCTGCCCGGCTCGACGGATGAGGTGGCAGCGATCATGCGGCTGGCCACCGAGACCCGTACCGCAATCGTGCCGCAGGCCGGCAATACCGGGCTCGTGGGCGGGCAGATCCCGGATCAGAGCGGCAGCCAGATCATCCTGTCGCTCAGGCGGATGAATCGCATCCGGGATGTCGACCCGGTGGACAATTCGATGATCGCGGAAGCGGGCTGCATCCTTGCCGACGTGCATGAGGCCGCGGAAAAGGTAGGCAGGATCTTCCCGCTGAGCCTGGCAGCGGAAGGCTCCTGCCGCATCGGCGGGAACATCTCCTCCAATGCCGGCGGCATCAATGTGCTGGCCTATGGCAATACGCGGCAGCTGGTGCTGGGGCTCGAGGTGGTGCTGGCCGACGGGCGCATCTGGAACGGGCTGCGGCGGCTCAAGAAAGACAATACCGGCTATGACCTCAAGCAACTGTTCATCGGCGCGGAGGGCACGCTGGGAGTTATTACCGCGGCAGTGCTCAAGCTGTTCCCGAAGCCCACGGACCAGGCGGCAGCCCTCATCGGCGTTACCTCGCCGGCGGCGGCGGTCGAGCTGCTGAACATGATGCAGGAGCGCTCCGGCGGACGGCTCACAGCCTTCGAGCTGATGGCAGCCATGGGAGTCGATTTCGCCGTGCGGCATGGTAACGCGGTCCTGCCATTCGATCGGCCGCATCCGTGGTATGTGCTCGCCGAACTCAGCGGCGGGGAGGCGTCCGGCACGCTGATGTCAACCTTGGAAGCCATCCTTGCCGAGGCCTTCGAGGCGGGGCTCGTGACCGATGCGGTGCCGGCGGCATCAGAAACGCAGCGGCGCGCTTTCTGGCACGTGCGGGAAATGATGTCGGAGGTCCAGAAGTATGAAGGGATTTCCATCAAGAATGACGTCTCGGTGCCGGTCTCGCGCATCCCGCATTTCCTCGAGGAGGCATCTGCTGCGGTCATGAAGCTGGTGCCGGGCTGCCGCCCGGTGCCCTTCGGCCATCTCGGCGACGGCAACATCCATTTCAACGTGTCGCAGCCCGTTGGCGGCGACCGGCAGGCCTTCCTCGACCAATGGGAGCCGATGACCGACCTGGTCAACGAGATCGTGCTCGCCCATGGCGGATCCATCAGTGCCGAACACGGCATCGGTCGCATGAAGCGCCATAAGATGGCCACCATCAAGAGCGATGTGGAGCTCCAGATGATGCTGTCGATCAAGCAAATGTTCGATCCGCTGGGGATTCTCAATCCGGGAAAGCTCCTGCCATGACGCCGGACGGTTTCCAGATCCGGTCCATGCGCGATGAGGATGTGGAAACAGTCGTCTCGTTATGGACCGCCTGCGGGCTGACCCGGCCCTGGAACGACCCTTACCGGGACATTTCGCTGGCACGGGGGAAACCCAATTCCGACGTGCTGGTCGGCGAGATCGAGGGACGCATCGTGGCCTCCGTCATGGTCGGTCACGATGGCCATCGGGGCGTCGTCTACTATGTGAGCGTTGCGCCAGACGCGCGCCGCAGAGGTCTCGGTGAGGCGATGATGCGGGAAGCGGAGAGCTGGCTCAGGGCGCGTCAGGTTGAGAAACTGAACCTCTTGATCCGGCCGGAGAACGAGGCAGTCAGGGCCTTCTACGAAAAACTGGGATACCAGGAAGAGGTCCGCATCAATATGGCACGACGCTTGCTATGAGTCATGAGGCGGCGTCTGCCGCCTTGTGTAAAAAGGACACGGTGTTTTTTGCTGATTGCGTCACGCAAGGACGAGCCAAGGAGTCGCAATGGACAATCCGGACATCAACCTGGGCGGCCCTTCAGAGGAAGACACTCGGCACCGGGCTTTGCGCTATATCCTCGATGCCTGGGAGGAGGCGGTCAATGACGGCGTCTCCCCCGACAACCTGGCAACGGCGGCGCTGTTCGCCGCGCTGAGCGACCTGGTGGCGGTCTATGGCGAAGAAAATGTCGCGCAGATGGCCGAAGGTCTCAGCGATCGCATCCGCTTCGGGGAATTCTCGATGATGCGGACGGTGCAATAAGGCATTGCCTTAGGGTGTCGCTGCAGAGGGCGGACGATCGATCTCGTCCGGCGAGGGCCGATCCTGGCCCGCACCGGACATCATCGTGCCAAGCCGATCCGGCAGTCGCTGCTGAACGCTCAGCCAAGCGACCAGAGCACCTTCACCAGCACGAAGACGCCGAAGGCGGCAATCAAGCTGCCAGAGATCACGTTCACCAGGCGCAGGCCGCGCGCCGTCAGACGATCGCGTAGACGACTTACGATCGCCGACAGGGTGACCCACCAGAGAAAACTGCCCGCCATAACCGAGAGCACCAGCATGCCTGCATGCAGATAACTGTCATGGGCCGCCAGCTCGCCGACGGATCCGAAGATGAACAGGAAACCCATGAGGGTTGCTGGATTGGTGATGGTGAGCAGGAAGGTGGTGCCGAAAGTGGCGGCATGGCCCGCGATGCCAGTTGGTGGAGACGCGGCCAGCCTGATGCGCCCTGAGGCCTGTGGGCGGGAGAGATCATCAAGCTTCACGGCAGGGACGGCGAGCAGGGTGCGCAGGCCAAGGGCCAGCAGCACGGCCGCGCCGATCAGGCTGATCGCATCCTCGTAATGGGAAATGAAATCGGAAATGGCGGTGATGCCGAAGGCTGCGACCAGGGCGAAGACGCCATCGCCGAGGACGGCGCCGGCACCGGTCGCAAGACCAGCGCGGTAGCCATTCTGCAGAACGCTGCGGATGACCATCACATTGATGGGACCGATGGGAGCTGCAACCGCGATGCCGATCCCGATCCCGATGACAATGAGCGTCCAATCCATCAGCGTTCCGCTTCCTCACCCTCAGGCGGCAATATCGACAACGACGCGACCACGCACCTTGCCAGCAAGGATCTCCTCCGCAAGCCGCGGCAGGTCGTCCAGACGGGCGTGGCTGGTAACCGCCGCGAGCTTCTCCACATCGAGATCGCGGGCCAGACGTTCCCAGGCCTTCTCGCGGCGGGGCTTCGGGCAGTGAACGCTGTCAACGCCCCGCAGCGCGACATTCCGCAGGATGAAGGGCGCTACGCTTGCCGGGAGATCCATACCCTGGGCGAGGCCGCAGGCAGCAACCGTTCCGCCATACTGGATCTGGGAAATGACATTGGCGAGGACGCGGGAGCCGACCACGTCCACGGCGCCGGCCCAACGGGTCTTGCCAAGGGGACGCGGATCGCCGTTCAGTTCTTCCCGGGGCAGGATGGCGGACGCGCCGAGATTGCGCAGATAAGCCTCTTCCTCGGGACGGCCGGTGGCGGCCACAACCCTGTAGCCGAGCTTCGCCAGCAGCATGATCGCCACCGAGCCGACGCCGCCGGCAGCGCCCGTCACCAGGATCTCGCCGCTGTCAGGCACGACGCCCTCTTCCTCGAGCGCCATGACGCAGAGCATGGCCGTATAGCCGGCCGTGCCAATGGCCATGGCCTGGGCGGTGGTGAAGCGCTCAGGGAGCGGCACCAGCCACTTGCCCGGCACCCGAGCGCGCGCGGCATAGCCACCGTGATGGGTCTCGCCGACGCCCCAGCCGTTCAGAACTACCTTGTCGCCGGGCCGGAAGGCGTCACTGGCTGAGGAGAGCACGGTGCCGGCGAAATCGATCCCGGGGATGAGCGGGAAGTTGCGGATGATCGGCGCCTTGCCGGTGAGCGCGAGGCCGTCCTTGTAGTTGATGGTGGAATGCTCCACGGCCACGGTCACATCGCCGTCCATCAGCTCGCTGTCCGAGAAATCCCGGATGCGAACCGCCTGACCGGTGTCGGTCTTCTCCACAACCAGGGCTGTGAACGTCTCGCTCATGAACCGTGTCCTCCTGCGCAGTTGTTGTTCTAAACCAAGGTGATCTCGGGTCTGAGTAGCGAATCCGCAAGGCGAGGTCGAGGGCTGAATGACGATTGGCGATGCCCGCTGGCGCTACCCGACAGGATTGGGGCAACGGTAGGGAAACCCTGAAGCCAAAGGATGGTGGCGGAATGAATGCTATACAGTAAAATCAATGGTTCGAGGGTCGGGGGATCGTCGGAAGCACGGGCGTTCCAAACAGTCAGCCTGCGTTGCTTGGAGATCATTGATGATGGTCATCGGTGCCGGTTTGCCCATTCGAAGACTCGGCCAGGTCTTGCTTGCCTGTGCATTGTTGACCGGGGGCAGCAGCAGCCTGCTCGCCGATGCGGAAGACGAACTGTTCCAGCAGGACCGCACCACCGCGCCCAAGACCGACCGCCAGATCCAGCAGCCGACGGTCTCCAGCCGAGCCGATCTCGCCCTGCCGGATGTGCGCTATGGCGAAGAGGAACTGCCTGCGCCGGTGGCAGAGACCCGGAGGGCACTGATCGCCGCGGCGACCTCGGGCGAACTCAGCCAGCTGCTCACGGTGCTCACCGGGCGAAACGAGATCATGCCGATGCTGGACGACAAGCCGGTGCGGGATCCCATCGCCTACTGGAAGAGCCTGTCCTTCGACGGTACTGGCCGGGATGTGCTGGCCCAGCTGCTCAAGGTGCTGCGTTCCGGTTATGTCGTGACCAATGCAGGGACGGCGGACGAGACCTATGTCTGGCCCTATCACAGTGCCTATCCACTCGACCGGCTCAATCCGCAGCAGGAAGTCGAGCTCTATGCCATCATGACGCCGCGCGAGGTGAAGGAGATGGACCCGGCCGAGGGCTATACCGGTAGCCGTATCGGCATAGCGCCAAACGGTACAGTGCGCTATTTCCGGGTCGGCGACTGACCTCCCGACGCCGGGAGGGCTTGTGCGCATCAGGCTGACGGCCGCAGCGTCGGCCTACAGCTCGGCAGCAAATTCCGCCACCAGACGCACGACCTCATCGGGCATTTCCCGGTGGGGCACGTGATGGCAACCGGCCAGCAGCACCGCTCTGGCCGGTCCGCCGGCGAGAGCGGCAATACGGTCGGGATGGGCGCGGGAGCCGTATTCATCCAGATCGCCATGGAGAGCGAGCAGGGGGCATCGTACCCGCGTCAGGTCCGCATCCAGCGTCCAGTCGGCGAAAGCCTCCGACAACCAGGTCTCGATCCAGGCATTGAGCACCCAGGACGCCTTGTCGCCGTGATAGCGGGCAAGGCGTGCCATCATGTCCGGCGAGGCGCTGAAGGCATCGCGCGCTTCCTCGATACCGGTAATGGTGCGCGCCTCAACGAAGGCTTGGGCGGCAATGGTGATGACGCCGTCGGTCACTTCGGGATAGGTGCCAGCAGCACAGACGGACATGCCGCCACCAACGCTGTGGCCGAGCAGGATCATGTGATCGACGGCGAAGGCCTCGCGGATGGCAGCCATGCCGGTCGAGGCCTCGCTGCGCACGAAGTCGGTGCTGAGCTTGTCCGTCCGAGGATCGGAGCGACCGAAGCCAAGGCGGTCATAGGCGATAACCGGACGTGTTGTGGCAGCGGCAAGCCGCGCCGGAAAGTCCCGCCACTGCTCAACAGAGCCGAGACTATCGTGGACCAGGATGATCGGCGCCCTGCGGCTTTCGGCTACCGGTTCCCAAAGGCGCGCAAAGAGGCGGCCGCGGGGCGTGGCAATGAAGCGGTCGCTGGTGCTGGGCTCAGTCATGACAGGCGGTACGCATATCCAGGGGCTTGAAGCCGGTTGTCGCAGACGGATAGGCAGACGGGTGCTGTCGCGGGGCGCCTGCGCCTGGGGAGGCAGGCGGGACGGGACCAGGCAGTCAGCGCCGGCCCCGTCGCACTCGGGTCAGGCGGGGCGCAGGGCCTCGTTGAACACCACCGGGCGGCCAATGCCGCGGCGGATGCGCAGCTCGTCCTCCCACATCACCACGGTGCCGCGAATGATCGTGCCGATGGGCCAGCCGGTCACGGTGCGGCCGGCGAAGGGCGTCCAGCCACAGCGGCTGCGGATCCAGTCGTCGGTGATGGTGCGCCGGGCCTTGAGATCGACCACGGTGATGTCGGCATCGTAGCCCACCGCAAGCCGTCCCTTGTTGGCGATGCCATAGACGCGCTGGGGGCCATGGGCGGTGAGATCGACGAAGCGCTCGATCGTCAGGCGGCCGGCATTGACGTGGTCGAGCATGACCGGCACCAAGGTCTGGACGCCCGGCATGCCGGAGGGCGAGGACGGATAGGGCTTGGCCTTTTCCTCGAGGGTGTGGGGAGCATGGTCGGAGCCGAGGCTGTCAGCTATGCCACTGGTCACGCCCCACCACAGCACATCGGCATGGGCCTGATCGCGCAGGGGCGGGTTCATCTGGGCCTTGGTGCCGAGACGCTCATAGGCCTCGGGCAGGGTGAGGGTCAGATGCTGGGGGGTGACTTCGGCTGTTGCCACATCCTTATGGCGGGCAAGGAATGCCATTTCCTCGGCGGTCGTCACGTGCAACACATGGATACGCTTGCCGGTGCGGCGGGCGATGTCCACCAGACGCTGGGTGCCAAGGATGGCGGCCTCGGCGTCGCGCCAGTCGGTGTGGCTCGAGGGGTCGCCGGCGCGCTGGATGCCTACGCGCTCGCGCAGCCGGTATTCATCCTCGGAATGAAAGGAGACGCGGCGGCTGGTCTGGCGCAGGACAGCCTCGACGCCCTCGTCGTCCTCGATCAGCAGGTCGCCGGTGGAAGCACCCATGAAGACCTTGATACCGCAGCAGCCGGGCTCACGCTCGAGCATCGCAAGCTCATGGGTGTTCTCGCGGGTGGCGCCCAGATAGAAGGCGAAGTCGCAATAGGAACGCTCGGTTGCGCGGGCGACCTTGTCGGCAAGGGCCTCGGCCGTGGTGGTCGAGGGCTTGGTGTTGGGCATCTCGAAGAAGGCGGTCACGCCGCCCATCACCGCCGAGAGGCTGCCCGACTCGAGGTCTTCCTTGTGCTCGGCGCCCGGCTCGCGGAAATGGACATGGGGGTCGATGACGCCGGGCAGGACATGCAGGCCGGTCACGTCGATCACTTCCCCGGCACTGCCCGGGTCAAGGGTGCCGATCGCGGCAATGCGACCGTCACGGATGCCAACGTCGCGGATATGGGCGCCGTCCTGGTTGACGACCGTGCCGCCCCTGAGGATGCGATCAAAGCGTTCCGACATGCCTGTGTACTCTCCTTGCAGCTTCGGGCAGGCTTACGTAAATGTTTCCCCATAGGCAAGCCGTCGTCGCATTGCCCTGCATCTTCCCGTCAACAGCCGGTATTTCCATGAGCCAAGCGAAAATCGCAGAACTGTCTGACCGGGCGGTCCTTCGCCTGTCAGGGGCGGATACAAGGAAGCTGCTGCAGCGGCTGATCACGGTCGATTTCGACGATGTCTCGCCGGAACGTGCCGGCTATGGCGCCCTGCTCAGCCCGCAGGGCAAGATCATGTTCGATTTCTTCGTGGCGGAGACGGGGAACGGCTATCTGTTCGACTGCGCCGCCTCGAAGAAGGACGAGCTGGTGAAACGGCTGATCTTCTACCGGCTGCGGGCGAAGATGGAGATCGAGGATCTCAGCGAGCGCTTCAAGGTGCTGGCAATCTGGGGCGGCGGCGACGAAGGGCTCGGAGCCGATGCCGGAGCGGCGAGGGCCTTTGATGGCGGCGTGCTCTATCGCGATCCGCGGGTCGCCGAAATGGGCGTTCGGGCGATGGTGCCGCGGGACTTGGTGATTTCCGGCGAGAGCGTTCCGGAAGCGGACTACCACGCTCATCGCATCGCGGTCGGGGTGGCGGATAGCGACTGCGACCTTGCCTCGGGAGACCTGTTCCCGCACGAGGCCAATTTCGACCAGTTCCACGGCGTCGATTTCGCCAAGGGCTGTTATGTTGGCCAGGAGGTGGTCTCGCGGATGGAGCATCGCGGCACCGGCGCGCGCAAGCGGATCGTGCCAATCCTGGCGCGGGGGGGCAGCCTCACTCCGGGTGAAACGCTCATGGCCGGCGACAAGGCGATCGGCGAGGTGCTGTCGGCAGGCGGGGTACAGGCGCTGGCACTGGTGCGGCTCGACCGGGCGGAAAGCGCGCTCGGTGCCGATGAAGTGCTGAAGACAAGCAACGGCGTTGAAGTGGTGCTGCAACAACCGTCCTGGGCGCGCTATCTCGTGCCGGTGAGGAGTGAACTCGCGTGACCTGGAGCACGGCAGTCATATCAGAACATGACGGGCTTGCCCGTTGCGGCTGGCCGGGCACGGACCCGGTCTATGTGGCCTATCACGATCACGAATGGGGTGTCCCAGAATGGGACGACAGGGCCCTGTTCGAAAAGCTGATCCTCGATGGCTTCCAGGCAGGCCTGTCCTGGATCACCATCCTCAGGCGAAGGGACAATTTCCGGCGTGCCTTCGACGGCTTCGATCCGGAGGCGATCGCCCGCTATGATGAAGCGAAGATCGCCGCGCTGATGGCGGACCCAGGCATCATCCGCAACAGGGCCAAGGTGACGTCAACGGTCGGCAATGCGCGGGCCTATCTCGCCCTGCAGGAGCAGGAGGGGTTTGCCAACTACCTCTGGAAGTTCGTGGATGGCCGGCCGGTTAGGAACCGCTTCCGGCGGCGCGAGGACATCCCGGCGGAGACGCCGCTGAGCCAAGCAATCTCGAAAGATCTCATGCAGCGCGGCTTCCGCTTCGTCGGGCCCACGATCATCTATGCCTTCATGCAGGCAGTGGGGATGGTGAACGACCATGTGGTCGACTGCCATTGCCATGACACCTGCGAGGCGCGTGCCCGTCGTCCGGCAGGCTAGGCCCATGGCACGATCCCAATCCCGGGAACCGCGGGCCTGGCAGCGGATGCTGTCGGGCCGCCGTCTCGACCTGCTCAATCCGTCGCCGCTCGATATCGAGATCGAGGACATCGCTCATGGACTTGCACGGGTCGCGCGCTGGAACGGCCAGACCCGGGGAGCACATGCCTTTTCCGTCGCCCAGCACAGCGTGATGGTGGAGCAGCTGGTGGCAGAGCTCGAACCGGGCATCGAGCGACGCTGGCGGCTTGCCGCCCTGCTGCACGACGCCCCGGAATATGTGATCGGCGACATGATCAGCCCGTTCAAGGCGGCGCTGGGAGTGGACTACAAGGCCTTCGAGCACCGGCTCGCGGAGGCCATCCATCTGCGGTTCGGCCTGCCGGCGGACCTGCCCGAGGGCATCGCCCGGCTGATCAAGCGGGCTGACCGGATCTCGGCCTATGTCGAGGCCACCGAGCTTGCCGGTTTCAGCCTGCAGGAGGCTGCGCGCTATTTCGGCCGGCCACAGGGCAAGGGGGCGCTCGCCATGCGCGTGATGATGCCGCTCAAGGCACTGGCCTCGGACGAGGCGGCTGCCTTATATGTTCAGCGATTCACTGCGTTGCAGGGCTGAAAGTCTCCCATGAGCAAGATCGTCGTTTGTCCCCTAACGGCCGTGACCGAGACGGCGCGCCTGCACCGTCCGAGCCATGTGGTGACCCTGCTCGGGCCCACGGCGCCGGAGGTGAGGGTTGACGGGATCGAGCCCGACCGGCATCTGCGCCTGTGCTTCAACGACATCTCAGTTGCGATGGATGGCATGATCATGCCGGCCATGGAGCATGCCGAAGGGCTCATGCGGTTCATCGGCAGCTGGGACAAGGAGCGGCCGATCCTCATCCACTGCTGGGCCGGCATCAGCCGGTCGACGGCGGCCGCCTATGCGGCGCTATGCATGAACCTGCCGGATGTGAGCGAGGCGGAACTTGCCATGCGGCTCCGGCGCGCATCGCCCACTGCCACGCCCAACCGGCTCATCGTTGCCATGGCGGATGACATCCTTGGCCGCGGCGGGCGCATGGTCGATGCCATCGATGCCATCGGGCGGGGGCGCGAGGCGGCCCAAGGAAAGGTCTTCCAGCTCGATCTCGCAAGATAATCGAAAGCGTCTCGCGGCCAGAATCCTCCGGCATGCGGAACAAATTTAGCCGCTTGCGGGCCCGCAGACATTCAGGAATAGTCTTGAAATGGGGGCGCAGGCGGCTTGGAACCGAGAGGACGCGATATGGGAATTCTGGACTTCATCAAGGATGCTGGCGCGAAATTGTTCGGTGTGAGTGAGGCCAAGGCTGCAACGCCCGACGACATCAAGAAGTCGATCCAGGAGATGGGCCTGAATGCCGAAGGGTTGAATGTGTCGGTCGAGGGCGACAAGGTCACCGTCTCCGGTACGGCCGCATCCACAGAAGATGCCGAGAAGATCGCCCTGGCGGTCGGCAATACGGTCGGCGTGGCGAAGGTCGACAATCAGCTTCAGGCGAAGAATGCCACGGCCGAGTCCACCTTCTACACGGTCAAGAAGGGCGACACGCTCTGGAAGATCGCCGAGATGCATTACGGCAAGGGCCAGGGCGCAAAATATACCGAGATCGTGAAGGCCAATACGCCGCCGGTGAAGAACCCCGACCTCATCCAGCCGGGCTGGGTGCTGCGCATTCCGCCGCTCAACTGATCCGCGGCGCAGCCGTTGCGACAGACGTCAACCGACGCCGGCTTCGCAGCCGGCGTTTTGCTGTTCTGGGCCTTCGCCCTTCCTCAGAGCGGCTTGCCCCAGGCGGTGAAACGGTTGGGGCGAAGCGGGGTGAGGTCGATGAAGGGCGTGCGATCCGACACGAGGTCGCCGATCAGACGGCCGGTCACCGCTGCAAGCGTCACACCGATATGGCCGTGACCGAAGCCGTAGGATACACGGGGATCAACAGGCGAGCGGCCGATGACCGGCAGGCTGTCAGGCATCGAGGGGCGGAAGCCCATCCATTCGTCGGTGCCATGGCCGGCCTTCGGCACGAAACGGGCGACACTCTTGCGGATCGCATCGGTGCGTGCCTTGCGCATGGGCGCCTTGAGGCCGCCCAACTCCACTGTGCCAGCTGCCCGCAACCCATCGGCCATGGGAACCATGTAGAAGCCCTGCTCGGCATAGCAGATGGGGCGATTGATGAGGTCGCCGGCTTCGGGATAGAGCACATGATAGCCGCGCTCGGTATCGAGCAGGACGTCATCGCCGACCATGCGGGCAAGCGACTTTGACCAGGCACCGGCGGTGATCACCAGGCGCTCACCTTCGACCCGGTCATGGCCGAGCTCAGCCATGAGACCAGTGATGGTGGAGGTGAGGCCGCGCACCTCGCCGGCAACGAAGCGTCCGCCCTGGGCCTCGAACAGGCGGGCAAAGGCAAAGGCGACTTCCTTCGGGCTGAACAGGTGATGGGCATCGCGGAACCAGACGCCGCAATGATAGACCGGCGCGAGATTCGGCTCGAGATCGCGGATGTCGTCCTTGCTTACCATGTCCATGCGGGTGCCATGGCGCTCGCACAGTTCGATATGCGGCCGGTCGGCTTCAAACTCGGCAGCGGACTTGAAGAGGTAGAAGCAGCCGTTGCGGCGAACAAGATGGCCTGAGCCTGCCGCCTCATGGAGCGGGGCGTAAGCGGCCTCGGCATGGCGCAGGATCGTACCCAGGACATTGGCGATGCGCTCAACCTGGGGTTTGGTCGAGCAGGCGATGAAGCCGAACAGCCAGGGCGCGAGCTGCGGCATGTACTGCCACATGATCGACAGCGGGCCCTCGGGATTGGCGAGCATGCCGGGCACGCGCCAGACGATGCCGGGCATGGCGACGGGCGTTACGGCGTAGGGCGCGATGGTGCAGGCATTGCCATAGGAGCAGGCATGGCGATAGGACGAGCCGGGCAGGGGCGGGTCGCGGTCGATGATGGTGACGCGGTGGCCGAGCTTCTGCAGCCAGAGGGCAGAAGTCAGGCCGACGAGACCGGCGCCGATGACAACCACAGTGCGGGTCTGGTCGTCCGGAAGCCGTTCCGGCACCATGGGGTCAAGCGTTGAAGTCGACATGCTGGTTTCCGCCCCCGATCGTCATTGCATGTGGTTTTCGTCAGATACGCTCCAGGGCCTGCTCCACGTCACGGATCAGGTCATCGGCATCCTCGATGCCGATGGAGAGCCGGATCAGATTGGGCGCTACTTCCGAGGTCGGTCCCTCGACAGTGCGGCGATGCTCGCAGAGGCTCTCGACGCCGCCCAGGGAGGTTGCGGGCATGAAGAGCTGCAGGGCGCCGGCAAACCGCCGCGCCTCATCCTCGCCACCACGGATCAGCAGGGACATCATGCCGCCGAAGCCGTTGGTCATCTGGCGGCTGGCGATGGCATGGCCCGGATGGCTCGGCAGGCCCGGATAGAGCACCTGCTCGATGCGCGGATTGCGCTCGAGCGCCTGGGCAAGCTTCAGTGCCGAGCGGGAAATGGCCTCGAAGCGCACAAAGACGGTGCGCATGCCGCGCATGAGCAGCCAGGCCTCGAAGGGCGCCATGATCGAGCCGAGTAGCTTGCGGGTCTCCTCGACATCGTCCCAGATCCGGTTGGGTTCGCGCATGGCGATGACGCCACCGGTCAGGTCGCTGTGACCGTTGAGATATTTGGTGGCCGAGTGGAAGACGAGATCGGCGCCGAGGTCAAGCGGCCGGCAGGTGACCGGCGGCGTACAGGTCGAGTCGACCACCAGCAGGGCACCGGCGGCATGGGCAATTTCGGCGGCGCGGGCAATGTCGAGCACGTCCCAGGTCGGGTTGACGATGCTCTCACCCCAGACCAGCACCGTCTCTCCCCTGCGGATGACCCGCTCAAGCGTTGCAAGATCGGCGGTCTCGTAGAAGTCGAGGCCGATCCGGCGGCGGTCGGCGATGCGCTTCATCCAAGCCTGGGCCCCATGATACATGATGCGTGGCACCACGATATGGGCGCCACTCTCTATGCTCTCGAGAATGGCGACAATGCCGGCAAGGCCAGACGCAAAGAGGCGGGCTTCCTTCGCCCCCTCAAGTTCGGCCAGGGCTGCCTCCGCCCGGGCAACGGTGGGCGAGCCGTAGCGCGAATACAGGAAATCGCCAATCAGCTCGTGCTGATCGTCCCGGGCGAAGGTCGTCGAGAACTGCAACGGGGGAATGATGGCGCCGTTCTGTTCGTCGATGAAGTGACCCAGCTGGGCGATGCGCGAGCGTGGCGAGATCCTGTAATTGTCAGACATGCTGGCCGCCGTTGATGTGCAGCTCGGCGCCGTTCACGTAGCTCGACGCCTCGGTGCAGAGGAAATAGATCGCCTTGGCCACTTCCTCGGGCTTGCCGAGGCGACGCATGGGAATGTCCTCGATGAGCTTTTCGGTTCCAGGCGAGAGGATCGAGGTGTCGATCTCGCCGGGCGATATGGCATTCACGCGCACGCCCAGGGGGCCAAAATCATGGGCCATTTCGCGGGTTAGGGCGGCAAGCGCCGCCTTCGAGGTGGCATAGGCGGCACCGGCGAAGGGGTGGACGCGGCTGCCGGCGATGGAGGTAACGTTGACGATCGCGCCCTGAGCGGCCTTCAGCTCCTCCAGCAGGCCGCGGCCGAGCATCACAGGCGAAAAGAAGTTGACGTTGAACACCCACTTCCAGTCGTTGATATCGGTATCGATGGTGCCAAGCCGCGAGCCCCCAGGGCCCTTGGGAGAGATGGCGGCATTGTTCACCAGGGCGTGCAGCCGGCTGCGGTTGGCCTTGAGGCGCTCACGCATCTCGTCGATGGCGCGTACCACGTCGTCCGGCTTCGAGAGATCGACCTGGATGTGGTCCTCTGGCCCGGCATCCCACGGACAGTTCTCCGGGAAGCCCTCGCGGGAGCAGGTGATCACGCGCCAGCCGGCGCTGGAGAAACGTTTCACGGTCGCGTGGCCGATGCCGCGGCTTGCCCCGGTCAGAATGATTGTCTTGCGGTCGGGATCGGTATTGGCGGTCATCATCGTCTCTTTCGATCAGGGGTAAAGTCGGGTCGTCGTCCAGCGCACGGGCTGGTCAGGCGATGCGGGCACCCGCTCGAAACGCAGGCGGTCATGCAGACGGAAGGGGCGATCCTGCCAGAACTCCACTGACTGCGGCATGATACGGAAACCGGACCAGTAGGGCGGGCGCGGCACATCGCCGATGGCATAGCGCGCCGCGTAACGGGCGACAGCCTTCTCGAGGGCGAAGCGGCTCTCGAGTGGACGGGACTGCTGGGATGCCCAGGCGCCGATGCGGCTATCGCGTGGACGGGAGGCGTAATAGGCATCCGCCTCCTCGGGCGTCACCGACTCGACCAGGCCGCGGACCCGGACCTGCCGGCGCAGGCTCTTCCAGTGAAAGCACAGCGCGGCCTTCGGATTGGCGGCCAGCTCCTGGCCCTTCTGGCTTTCGAGATTGGTGTAGAAGACGAAGCCGCGGTCGTCGACGCCCTTGAGCAGCACCATGCGGACATTGGGCAGGCCATCGGCATCGGCGGTGGCCAGCGCCATGGCATTGGGGTCGTTCAGCTCCTTCTTCGAAGCCTCATCGAGCCAGGCGGCAAACAGGGCGAAAGGGTCCTGATCAGCGTAGGCGGAAAACTCATCCGAAAGCCCCTCAGAACCCGAAGTCATTCCTGCCTCCTGCCATCCGACCAAGCGGCATGCATCCGTTCCAGTCGTCAAAGTGATCCTGCTTGATTAGCAATTGCGCGGTGCCGACACAATGCCCCAGGCGGTGGGGCGACACGGCTTTCCGCGGGGCGCGGCGGCACACCGCAGGGTGGCTGACCGGGACGGGCGGGCTGCCAAATCGGAACGGGCCTTAGTCTTGGCGCATTTCGCTGGAACTAGAGACCTTTGGTCTGTGCACAGGCAGGGACCGACCAGTTAGTATCGAGTTCGAGGGGACGTCATGATCAGAAAGTCACTTGCCGCGATTGCACTCGCCGGGACCGTTGGGCTTGCCGGCTGTGCAGGGCCTCATCCTTTCGAGCCGCAGGCCTGGGGCGGAAACCAAGCGGCGGGCACGGTGGTCGGCGGTGTTGCCGGCGGCCTGATTGGTAGCGCGGTTGGCGGCGCCGGCGCCACGGTACTCGGGGCGACGCTGGGCGCGGTGCTGGGCAACCAGGTCGGCTTCTCGCTGGACGAGCAGGCGCGATCCCGGGCCTATTACGCAGCGGATCACGCCTTCCGCTCGGGGCAGCCCCAGCGCTGGGATGATCCGCGCGGCGGTTATTACGGCGAGGTGGTGCCGGAGCATCCCTATTATCGCGGGCCGGAGCGGTGCCGGAACTTCACCCACCGCATGTTCGTGAATGGCCGCCACGAGGTGGTGCGCGGTACGGCCTGCGAACTGGCCGATGGCAGCTGGCGCGTGGTCGGCTGAGGCATCCGTTTGATCGGCAGTCGGGGAGAGGTACCGAGTGCCTCTCCCCGACTGTTTACGGGCAGGCGCAAAAACGGCTATCGGAATTGCGGCGTCAGGCTAGGCACTGCTCGCCGGGAGACAGGCGTCCCGAGTGAGCTGCGGGCAGTCGACGCGATGCCGGGCCGTTCCGGCCATGTCAGGTGAGTGCGGTTCCATGGCCCATTGGCGCCAGATGACGGAAGATGACCTTGGCGGCGTGATGACCGTGGCCGAGGCGGTCCATCCGGACCTGCCGGAAACAAGGGAAGTGATCGCCGAAAGACTGGCGCTCTATCCCGCCGGTTGCCTGGTGCTCGACGATGGCGGCGCCGTCGGTGGCTATGCGGTCTCGCATCCGATCCGGCAGGGGCAGCCGCCACAACTCAACTGTCTACTCGGGTCGATCCGGGAGGATGCCGACGTCTTCTATATTCACGACGTGGCGCTGATGCCGGTGCTGCGCGGCGGGGGGCATGCGGCCCAAGTGGTGGGGCTAATTCTTGATCTCGCTCAAAACTATGGTCGTGTCGGGCTGATTGCAGTATATGACGCGGCCAGCTTCTGGTCGCGCTTCGGTTTCGTGCCCAGTCATGTCGTGGGACATGAGAAGCTCGCCGCCTATGGCAAGGGGGCAACCTTCATGGAGAAGGTGCTTGTGCCTTCGGCGTGCGGCGCGGGGAACGGACCGGGTCAGGCGACAGGGGCGGTGAGGCAATAGCTTGACGAGCCGTCGGAGAGGGCGATCCGGATCACGGGAGGCCTGGCCGGCAGGGTGCGAGAGTGCCCGAGTTTCGCCATTTTGGTGGACCGACCGAGCCATTTGTGTAGGATGCGCTCACAAATTGCAGCGTTATTTTCAATCGATTTCGAGGACATTATGACCGAGCCTAAAGCGCTCATGGCGGGAAAGCGGGGTCTGGTTATGGGCGTTGCCAATAACCGGTCGATCGCCTGGGGAATTGCGCAGGCCTGCGCGCAGCATGGGGCTGAAATCGCGCTGACCTATCAGGGTGAGGCGCTGAAGAAGCGTGTCGACCCGCTGGCCGAGCAGCTCGGTTGCAAACTGGTCGTTCCCTGCGACGTCCTGGACAGCGACTCGCTGGACGCGGCCTTCGGCGCCATCGAGGAGCAGTGGGGCGAGCTCGACTTCCTGGTCCATTGCATCGCTTTCTCCGATAAGGATCAGCTCACCGGCCGCTATGTCGACACGACCCTCGAGAATTTCACCAAGACGCTCAACGTCTCCTGCTATTCCATGACGGCTGCCGCGCAGCGGGCCGAGAAGCTGATGAAGAACGGCGGCTCGATGCTCACGCTGACCTATTACGGCGCCGAAAAGTGGATGCCCCACTACAATGTAATGGGCGTTGCCAAGGCGGCGCTGGAAGCCAGCGTCCGCTATCTCGCCGCCGATCTCGGCCCGCAGAAGATCACGGTCAATGCCATCTCTGCCGGCCCGATCAAGACGCTCGCCGCATCAGGCATCGGCGACTTCCGGTATATCCTCAAGTGGAACGAATACAACTCGCCGCTGCGGCGCACGGTCACTATCGAGGAAGTCGGCAATGCCGCCGTGTTCCTGCTGTCGGACCTCGGCAAGGCCGTGACCGGCGAGATCGTGCATGTGGATGCCGGCTATCACATTGTCGGGATGAAGAACCCCGAGGCGCCGGACATTTCGGTCGTGTGACCGCACAGTCTGCCAGGTTTCCGGAAAGACCGGGCCGTCCATTGCGGCCCGGTTTATTTTTACAATGAATGCAACCAAGGGTTGAAATACCCTGTTAGCATGCGTATGTTCACAACCGGTGCCTGGGGGGCGCTACATTCAGTTTTCAGAGATTGATCAAATGGTATTGACCAAGTTCTTGCCCAAGGCCGTTTATACCTATCATCCGGATATGGTGGAGTACTCGCCGCCCGTTACGCACTCGCAGGGCATTTCTTCCACCGTCGTCAAGGCGGCCAAGTTCGGTGCCGTAGGCCTGGGTAGCGCGGCCGTTACGGTGCTGGTTGAACAGCTTATTCGCCATACCGGCACGAATAACGGGGCAGATCACGATGCCCAGCCGCAGACCCAGCCGGACAGCCCGGACAGCCCGGATAACGGTGGCTGGAACGACAACATCTGGATCTGACGGGCTCGGAAAGACCGGGGCGCCAGGGAAACTGGCGCCCATTTTTTCTTGGCCGGTATAACTACATCCTCACAAAGGCCGGTGATGAAATGTCATTTAAATAAGATTTGTTTTGGCAGGTTATGAGGGGATTATTCATCTGATGTTATAAGCTCACTATTTATATTTTGTATTGAGGTTTGTCATGATCGGCAAGATTGTCGGGAATGTTCTTTCCCCCGAGCCTCCTGTTCCGGGGCTGAAGCCCATGCAGATGCCCTTACACTCCCCAGTCGGATCGGCTGTCCATCCGCTGCCGCAATCGAGCCCACTGACAGGCGCAACATCGCCGCTCAGCCCAACGACTGGCGTGCATGCGCCGTCAACCATCAATTCGGGCCACGTCCCGAATTCCTCGCTGACGCCAGGCGCCTTGCACACGCAGCCGGTCTCCGCATTGGATGCGCCCAGTTCTGCACCGCTCTCCGGTAGCCTCACATCCGGCGGAACTGGCCATGCGGGGCAGGTCGGGACCGGCGATCTGCCGGATATCATCGTCACGCCGCCAACGCCTACCGAGACGACATCTCCGCATTCTCTGTCAAATGCCGGACAGGGGACGACCAGCGGCATCGAGTTCGGATTCGAGCCTTCGACCGGGACGCACGAAATCCAGGGACAGTTCGATGGCGCGCTGAGTGGACAGCACGGGGCGGTGGTCGGCAGTCTGAACGAGGACGGCCTGCATGCGGCAGGCGGATCGGCAGACAGAATTCTGGATGTCGGGGTGCCTGAAAATGGACAGATGGATGAGGACTACTACGAAGTGCCCCGTAGCCAGGAGGCTCACATCTACGACGAAATTGAGGATACCGGCTATCCGGATACGCCGCCGCTGCCGACCTCGCCGATTCCCAGCAGTCCGCCGGCAGGATTCGGGGGGGCAGTAGGCCTGGATGCCGAAACTGGCAGCCTGGAGCAGCAGGCAGAGAACTCCAACCCGTCGCGTGGGGGAGATTTGGCCAGCGATATATTGAAGGGCGTCGCCACGGGCCTGGCATCGGGGTCCGTAAGCGCCGTGGGCTTCATTGGCTATCATGTAATCCAGGGTTCCCAGGGAGACGACGAGGGTCACCGCCAGGAGGGTGGCGATGCCTCGGATAGCGACACCGGAGGGGGCGGCAGCGATGACCTGCCATCCGACTGGGGTAATATCGACACAGGAGCTGTCCCTTCACACGGCAGCAGCACAGAGCCGCTCGCCGATCTCGGTCATGTTCTCCCGTGATTTCAACAGTCTGGTCCAAGTCCGGAGCGGGGGCTTTTCGCGCTCCGGACTGCTGCGATAGGCAGCACATGGTCAGATTGTGCGCAAAACAGTCTTCACTTCCAGGCAAAAAGTTCTAAGGTCGCCTTCCAAGTGGCGCCTCGGCGCTGAAAGAGGACGACTACCAATGCTTGGATTGATGCAGGACTGGCCCTTGCTGGTCCACCGTATACTTGACCATGCCAGCCGTTACCACGGAACCCGCGAGATCGTCTCGCGTACCGTGGAAGGACCGATCCACCGCTATACCTATGCCGATTGCGCCAAGCGCGCCAAGGCGATCGCCGACGTCGCCAGACGGAAACTCGGCCTTGGCGAAGGCGACGTCATCGGCACGATGGCCTGGAACGGCTATCGCCACATGGAGATCTGGTACGGCCTGATGGGAATCGGCGCGGTGGTGCATACGCTCAATCCGCGCCTGTTCGCCGAGCAGCTCGAATACATCATCAATCACGCCGAGGATCAGTACATCTTCCTCGATCTCAGCTTCGTCAAGCAGCTGGAGGAGATCCAGGACAAGCTGCCGATGGTGCGCGGCTTCATCGTCATGACCGACCGCGCCAACATGCCCGATACCACGCTGCGCAACGTCATGTGCTACGAGGAACTGATCGCCGACGGCGACAGCTCGTTCCACTGGCCGGAGATCGATGAGCGCAGCGCCTGCGGCATCTGCTATACGTCCGGCACCACCGGCAATCCCAAGGGCGTCGTCTATTCGCAACGTTCGCATGTGCTGCACGCCATGGCCATGTGCGGGGGCGATGCCATGGGGCTGTCATCGCTCGACTGCGTCATGCCGGTCGTGCCGATGTTCCATGCCAATGCCTGGTCGCTGATCTTCTCGGCACCGATCTCGGGCGCCAAGCTGGTGCTGCCCGGACCAAAGATGGACGGCGCCTCGATCTACGAGCTGCTAGATACCGAGCGGGTGTCCTTCACTGCCGCAGTGCCGACGGTGTGGCTCATGCTGCTCAACCACCTCGATGCCCATCCCGAGCTGAAGCTGCCCTATCTCGGCCGCGTCATGATTGGCGGCTCGGCCTGCCCCGAAGCGATGATGCGCGCCTTCGAGACCCGCTATGACGTGCGGGTGATCCATGCCTGGGGCATGACCGAGATGAGCCCGCTCGGTTCATTTGCCAACCGCTCAGGCGCAACCGCCAATCTCAGCGACGAGGAGTGGTGGGCCCTCAAACTCAAGCAGGGCCGCCCGCCGTTCACGGTGCAGCTTGAGATCATGGACGACGACGGCAACATCCTGCCCAATGACGGCAAGACCTTCGGCCATCTCGTGGTCAAGGGCGCGGCGACCGCCAAGCAGTATTACAAGGGCGCCAGCACGCTGGATGAGAAGGGTTTCTTCCATACCGGCGACGTGGCAACGATCGACCAGTACGGCTTCATGCAGATCACCGACCGCGCCAAGGACGTGATCAAGTCGGGCGGCGAGTGGATCTCCTCGATCGACCTCGAGAATGCGGCCATGGGTCATCCCGGTGTCGCTGAAGCCGCCGTTATCGGCGTGCCCCATCCCAAGTGGGACGAGCGGCCGCTGCTGATCGTCGTGGCCAAGCCCGGCGTCGAGGTCAAGGGCGAGGACATCATCGAGTTCCTGCGCGACAAGGTCGCCAAGTGGTGGCTGCCGGATGACGTGGTGTTCGTGGACGAGATTCCGCACACGGCCACCGGCAAGATCTCCAAGGTCGACCTCCGCAAGCGCTTTACCGGCTACAAGCTGCCGACCGTCGACGCCTGACGGGACTACGAGCCTAAACAGCAAGGGGCGGTCCGGGTGGCCGCCCCTTTGCTTTGGGGTCCAAGCCGGAGCCGCTCAGTCGGCGGGGAAGTAGTCGGTCTCGTGGCCGAGCGGGCCCGATGCCCGAACCTTGCCGAGATGGATCAGGTGCTCGATATGGGCGAGCGCCGACATGGCGGCGGCGGGATGCAGCTTCGGATCGGTCGTCCGATAGACCTGGCGGACAATGTCCATTACCCGGCGGTCGCCCTCGAGAATGCGCTTGTAGATCGCCTGTTCGCGCATCTGGCGATGGGCAATGAAAGCGCGGACGAAAGGACGCGGATCTGTCTTCTCAGGGCCGTGACCGGGCCAGTAGACCTCGTCCTCGCGTTCGAGCAGGGCGCGCAGGGAGGCCATGTAGTCGGCCATGTTGCCATCGGGCGGGGAAATGACGCTGGTGGACCAGGCCATCACGTGGTCGGCTGAGAAGAGTGCCTTTTCCTCAAGCAGGGCGAAGGCCATGTGATTCGAGGTGTGGCCGGGGGTAAAGACGGCTTCGAGATGCCAGCCCGCCCCATCGATCACCTCGCCATGCTCGATGCGCAGATCGGGCTGGAACTCGGTATCGCCGCTGGCATCCAGCTGAACGCTGCCGGAGGCAAGGCCTTCCGCCTCGCGGCGACCGGCACCATGGGGCCCGAAAGCGACGGTGGGCGCACCGGTTGCCTGCTTCAGGCGGGAGGCGAGCGGCGAGTGATCCGCATGGGTGTGCGTCACGATGATGTGGCTCACCTGATCGCCGGCAATCGTGCGGAGAATTGCCTCGAGATGGGCATCGTCATCAGGGCCGGGGTCAATCACCGCCACGCCCTTGCCGTGGCCGACGATATAGGTGTTCGTCCCCCGGAAGGTGAAGGCGCTCGGATTAGGCGCAACCAGCCGGCGGATGAGAGGGGTTACCTGCTGGGCCTCGCCCTGGACAAAATCCATGTCTCGCTCGAAGGGGATGTCAACCATGGTGGTCTCCTTGGTGAGCGAGGCCTAGCAGTGCCCGCGCCTGCCGTAAAGCCGGTTTCAGAGCAGCTTCTCCAGTTCGTGCCGGAGGATCTTGCCCGTCGTCGACCGGGGGAAGTCGGCAAAGGGGATAAAGCGCACCTCCTTCGGCCGCTTGTAGCCGGCAAGCTGGCTGCGGCAGAGCTGCTCGATATCGGCCTCGCTGAGCCCGTCGTCATGCCGGGCCACAAAGGCCACCGGCACTTCGCCCCAGTGGCTGTCGCGCTTGCGCACCACGACAGCATCGGCAATGCGCGGATCGGACAAAAGCACCCGCTCGATCTCGGCGGGATAGATGTTCTCGCCGCCGGACTTGATCATGTATTTGGCGCGGTCCACGAAGTCGTAGGAGCCGTCCGGGTTCTGGCGGAACAGGTCGCCCATGTGGAACCAGCCGCCGCGGAAATCGGAGCGATTGGTGCCTTCGGCATTCCAGTAGCCGCTGAAGACCGTGGCGCCGCGGATCGCCACTTCGCCAGGCTCGCCAGGCGCTACGTCATTGCCAGACGGATCCACCAGACGGATGTCGCAGAGCGAGCTCTGGCGCTTGGAGAGGGATTTCGGGATCTCGCCCGGCGGCAGGGTGGCGCCGGTGCCCGGCGGGAGGCCGGTCTCGGTCGAGCCGAAACTGTTGAGATAAGGCGCGCGCATGATGCCGGAGAGCTCCGCGATGAGCTGCAGCGGCACGAGATCGGCCATGGCCCCGCAAACCTTGACGCCCTTGGGCTCAACCCTTTCGGCGCGCATGATCTCAACCACCGGTTCGATGGAGCCGGGCATGAGCAGGAGCCAGCCGATCCTGTGGCTTGCCACCGCATCAACGATGCGGCGGGCATTGAAGCCGTCGATGACGATGACCGGACCGCCGGACATGAGAGCGGCAAGGGTCTGGTCGGTCGAGCCCATGTGGAACAGGGGCGCCCAGGCGACGAAACCATCTTCCGAGGTCACATTGAGGTCGATGGCGAGCACCGTCATACGGGCGATTTCGGCGCGGTGGCTGATCAGGGCGCCCTTCGGCAGGCCGGTGGTGCCGCTGGTATAGAGGATCACCAGCCCGTCCTCCGGGTCAACGAAGGGATCGGGGCCAGAGGCAGGCGAGGCGCCCGCCATGAGGCCGGGATAGTCGGCGTCCAGGTCAAGCACCGGCAGGCCGAGGCCGAGGCCGGCAACGGTCTCGAGATAACGGGCGGAGACCACCACCAGCTTCGGCTCTACCAGGGTGATGCAGTGCCTGAGCTCGGCAGTCGACAGCCGCCAGTTCTGGCAGGCGACAATCAGGCCGTTGCGGGCGGCGGCCAGTTCCAGTTCAACATATTCCGGTCGGTTCTCCGAGAGGATCGCGACCCGGTCGCCACGCTTCAGGCCGCGCTGGTCGAGAATGGCGGCCAGGCGCAGCACGCGATCATGCAGTTCTGCATAAGAAATCCTGCCACCGGCATGTTCCACGGCCAGTGCGTCCGGCTGCCGCTTCACCCGCGTCCGAAACATCTCGAAGACAGTCAGACGCCCGGCACGCCAGATATCGCTTCCCGGACTGGATGCCGACAATTGTGTCTCCGCAGTCATCGGCAATGGTCTCCCTCATCTGGTTCTTCTCTGCTCGCGGCCTATCCTCTTGGCGGGATATTCCTGTGCCGCAGTCAACCCGCCGCGCGGGGGGCCTGGCCCCTCATGCGGCGAATATGCGTCCTTATGTCAGGCGGCTTCCGCCATGCGCAGGGCATCGTGATACTCGGCGATCAGGCGGGCGCAGAGCTCGGCGGTGGACGGGATGTCGTGAATCGAACCCACTCCCTGGCCAGCCGACCAGATATCCTTCCACGCCTTGGCCTCGTGGCCGTCGACCTTGAAGTCGAGCTTCGAGGGATCGCGCACCGCGGAAGCCACGTCGAGACCGGCAGCCTCGAGGCTGGCCTTGAGGAAGTTGGCGGGGATGCCGCTCACCGCCGGCGTGTAGACGATGTCCGCCGCCTGGCTGTCGACGATCATACGCTTGTGGCCTTCCGGGGCGATGCTTTCCTTCGTGTTGATGAAGCGGGTGCCGAGATAGGCGAAATCGGCGCCAAGAACCCGGGCAGCCGCGACTTGCTGGCCTGTCGAGAGACAGCCGCCGAGAATAACCGCGCCGTTGAAGAACGAGCGCAGTTCCGGAATGAAGGCAAACGGGTTCAGGGTGCCGGCATGGCCGCCAGCGCCGGCGGTCACGGCGATGAGGCCGTCAACACCAGTCTGGGCCGCCTTCTCGGCATGGCGACGGCTCACCACATCGTGGAAGACGAGGCCACCATAGGAGTGCACGGCATCGACCACTTCCCGGACACTGCCAAGCGACGTGATGACGAGAGGCACCTTGTGCTTCACCGTCACCTCGAGGTCGGCCTCGAGACGCGGATTGCTCTTGTGCACCACCAGATTGACGCCGAAGGGGGCCGCTCCAGGGGCTGCCGCCAGTCGCTCCTCGATCTCATCAAGCCAGGCTTCATAGCCTTCGGTCGTGCGCTGGTTCAGGGCCGGAAAGGTGCCAAGCAGGCCACCCCGGCAGGTCTCGACGACGAGGTCGGGGCCGGAGGTCAGGAACATGGGCGCAGCTATGATCGGCGCCTTGAGGCGGCCCTGCAGTGATGGCGGTATCGTCATGGGCAAGAAGACTCCTCGCTTGCTCTTACATCCGGAAGACGCCGTAATGGGGCCGGTCGATCGGCGTGTTCAGGGACGCACAGATCGCCATGCCCAGCGCATTGCGAGTATCGACAGGATCAAGGATGCCGTCATCCCAAATTTCGGACGTCGAGTAATAGGCACTCGATTGCCGCCTGTATTCCTCGAGGATGGGCTCGCGGATGGCGGCGATCTCCTCAGGCGTCAGCGTCTGGCCATGGCGCTCGAGCTGGCGGACCTTGATCTCGGCCAGCACATTGGCCGCCTGCTCGGCGCCCATCACCGAGATCTGGTGCTGGGGCCAGGTGAAGAGGAAGCGGCTGTCGAAGGCGCGGCCGGACATGCCGTAATTGCCGGCGCCAAAGGAGCCGTTGACCATCACGGTGATCTTCGGCACCTCGGAGCCCGCCACCGCCATGATCATCTTGGCGCCGTCCTTGGTGATGCCGCGATGCTCGTATTCGCGGCCCACCATGTAGCCGGTGATGTTCTGCAGGAAGATCATCGGCACGCCGTGCTGGTTGCACAGCTGCATGAAATGCGCCGCCTTCAGCGAGCTGTCGTTGAACAGAACGCCGTTATTGGCGAGGATGCCCACGTGATAGCCCCAGATATGGGCGAAGCCGCAGACCAGGGTCGTGCCATAGGCCGGCTGGTATTCATGGAAGCGGCTGCCGTCGACGACGCGGGCGATGACCTCGCGCATGTCGAACTGCACCTTGATGTCGCGGGGAATGATGCCGTAGAGCTCGCTCGGATCGTAATAGGGAGGCTCGGGTGCTATGCGCTCGAGCTTCAGCTTCTGCGGCTTCGGGAACTGGGCGACGATGTCACGGGCAATGGCGATCGCCTGCTGTTCCGTATCGGCCGGATAGTCCGCGGTGCCGGAAATGCGGGTATGGACGTCGGCGCCGCCGAGTTCCTCTACGGTCACTTCCTCGCCGGTGGCGGCCTTCACCAGCGGGGGGCCGCCGAGGAAGATCGCGCCGGTCTTGCGCACGATGACATTGTATTCGCTGAGCGCCGGGATATAGGCGCCGCCAGCCGTGCAGTGGCCGAGCACGATCGCCACCTGCGGGATGCCACGCTTTGAAAGGATCGCCTGGTTCCGGAACAGGCGGCCGGCGTAATACTTGTCTGCGAACAGATCCGCCTGGGCTGGCAGGAAGCCGCCGGCGCTGTCGCAGAGATGAACGACCGGCAATCGGTTCTCGATGGCGATGTCGAGGGCGCGAACCATCTTCTTGATGGTGAGGGGATACCAGGCGCCCCCCTTCACGCTGCCGTCATCGGCATGGATCATGACCTCCCGGCCGGCCACGATGCCGATGCCTGTGACATTGCCGGCCCCCGGCACCTCACCGTCATAGGACTGGTTGGCGGCAAGGGTTGAAAGCTCAAGGAAAGGCGTGCCGGGATCGAGCAGCAGGTCGAGACGGTCGCGGACGAAGAGCTTGTTCTGGCGCTTCAGTCGCTCGATGTCGCGGGCCGGGCGCTCGAAGCGGGCTTTTTGCTGGCGGGCATGGAACTCGGCCGCCAGCGCCTTGTTATGGGCAAAATTGGCCCGGAATTCCTCGGAATGAACGTCGAGACGGGATTCGATACGCATGACCTCAGGCTCCGGTCGCGGGGGCTAGGGTGACGAGAGGGGCGGATCGGTCGAAGGTCATGCCGGTGCTTACATGGACGGTTTCGACCACCCCATCGCGAGGTGACTTGATGGCGGTCTCAAGCTTCATGCTCTCGATCACCACCAGGGTGTCGCCGCGGGCGACGGCCTGACCCGGCGAGACAATGGCCTGGACCACTGTGCCCGGCATGGGCGCGAGGATGACATCATCCACCGAGGCACCGGAATGAGCGGCATAGTGCCGGATCGGATCGAGATAACGGAGGGTGCGGGTGATGCCGTCCACATGGATGTGGATGTCGTCGCCATCGACCGCGGCGAGGACCGGGACAGTGACGTTGCCGACGGTCAGACGGTCCCGGCCCCCGGCGCCCTCCAGGGCAACCGGCTGCTCGCTGTCGCCGATGAGCAGGAAATAGCGGCCGTCGCGCCAGGTGAGCCAGACGGCATGTTCCTGATTGTCGAGTTTGAACAGGTGTCGCATCAGTTTCTCCAGGCACCCATGGCCGCATGAAGCTCGGGCACAGCATCGGCGGCATCGCGCACCGGTCGCGTAAGCAGCGAAGCGGTGGCGAGAAGGCGGGCCAGGGTTGCAGGTTCGAGTTCAGGCTCGGCGGCAATCTGCGGATTGGCATCCAGAAAGCCGGTATGGACATCGCCGCGGCCGAAGGCCTCATCGGCATTCAGGCGGCGAAGGAATTCCGCGTTCGTCTCGCAACCGAGCAGGGCGAAGTCGGCAAGGGCCCGGTCGGCACGGGCAATGGCCTCGGCGCGGTCGGCGCCATGGACAACGAGCTTGGCCAGCATCGGGTCAAAGGCCGAAGTGACACGCTGGCCCTCGGCAATGCCGAGATCGAGACGGATGCCGTCGCCCTCGGGCAGGCCGAGCCTCAGAACCCTACCGGTGGTCGGGGTGAAGCCCTGGGCCGGGCTTTCGGCATAGATGCGGTATTCGATGGCATGGCCCGTCACGGCCACATCGGCCTGGCTCACGCTCAGCGGGCGGCCAGCGGCAACGGACAACTGCTCCGCCACCAGATCAATGCCGGTCACCATCTCGGTCACCGGATGCTCGACCTGCAGGCGGGTATTCATCTCGAGGAAGTAGAATTCGCCATTGCCATAGATGAATTCCACGGTGCCGGCGTTACGGTAGCCGGCGGCACGGGCAATGCCGGCCGCTGTCTCGCAGATACGGACGCGGAGTTCGGGCGTGAGCGCCGGCGAGGGAGTCTCCTCGACAATCTTCTGGAAGCGGCGCTGTACGGAACATTCGCGCTCGAAAAGGTGGATCACATTGCCATGGGCATCGCCCATGACCTGAACCTCGATATGGCGCGGGTTCTCGACATAGCGCTCGACATAGAGCCGACCGTCGCCGAAATAGCGCTGGCCCTCGCTGCGGGCGCGCTCGATTTCCTCATCCAGCAGCGACAGGTCGCGGACGATGCGCATTCCCTTGCCGCCACCGCCAGCGGAGGGCTTGATCAGCAGCGGGGCACCGACGGCGCGGGCGCGCTCGTTGAAGGTCGACGGATCGTCATCCTCGATCGCCGAGGGGGCGACGGGAAATCCATGGGACTCGACAAAGGCGCGGGCGCGGATCTTGTCGCCCATGAGCTCGATCGCGTCGGGAGTAGGGCCCACGAAAACGATACCGGCATCGGCCACGGCGCGGGCAAAGGCCGTGTTCTCGGAGAGGAAGCCGTAGCCGGGATGAATGGCCTCGGAGCCGGTCGATTTCGCGGCGGCAATGATCTGCTCGGCATCAAGATAGGCCGCAACGGGCGTCGACCCCTTGATCTCGACGGCCTGGTCGGCCTGCTGCACTGCCGGGCTCGCGCGGTCCGCCTCATGGAAGACCACGACGCTGTCGATGCCCAGACGGCGCAGGGTCCGGATGATGCGAACGGCAATCTCGCCTCGGTTGGCGATCAGCACACGGGAAAAGGGCTTTGTCATCGCTGTCTCTGTCGGGTGACAGGCAGGGAAGGACGTTCCTTCCCTGCCTCGGGTTACTGGATCACTCGGCGGGCGAGAAGTCGGTAAAGTCCTGCAGAGTCTTGAACTTCTTGGTCGCGGGATCGAGCTGGTAGATCTTCAGCGCGGTCCCAGAGAGCTGCTTGTCGTTGTCGAAGCTGATCGGCGCGGTGAGGCCACCGGTGTCGAAGTCCTTGATCTTGCGCAGCTGTTCCACCGTGCAGGCGCGGGTCAGCTCCTTGCCGCAGCCTTCCATGGCCTTGGCCAGTACCTTGATGCCCACATAGGACAGGTAGCTGTAGCGGTTGATCGCCTGGACGTCCTCGGGCGTGCCATACTTGGCGACCAGCTTCTCGAAGGCGTCGGTCGCCTCGTCGTTCAGCGCCACATAGTCGGCCACCAGATAGGGATAGCCGGCCGGGGCGGTGAGGTTCACCGACAGCGGCATGTCCTCGCTCCAGACGGCGGCGACCTGCATGTCCATGCCGAGCTTGCGGGCTTCGCTCAGGATGTTGGCCGCACCGGCGATGATGCCACCATTGACCAGAACGTTGACGCCGGCCTGGCGCAGCTGGATCACCTCGGCGGAGAAGTTGGTGGTGCCGCGCTTGTACTTCAGGCGGATGCCATCCTTCACACCGAATTCCTTGATGGCGCGGTCATAGCCGCCCTCGACGGTCACGCCGAAGTCGTCGTCCTGACGGATGATGCCATAGACCGGATCCTTGGGCTCAAGATGCTCGTGGATGTACTTGAGCTGACCGTAGAAGGCGTCCTGATAACGGGCGCCGATGGTGAAGACGGTCGGGCGGACTGGCTTGTAGGCCAGCTCGGTCGGCGTGGTGGTGACCACCGTGGGCAGCGCGTGCTCCTCGATGAGCGGGAGCATGGCGAGGACATTCGCCGTGCCCGAAGTGCCGTTCAGGGCGAAGATGCCGTCAACCTCGATGAGCTTCTTGAGCGCCTGGAAGGAGCGGGCGGGCACATAGCCGTCGTCCTCGGTGGCGATCACGATCTTGCGGCCATTGATGCCGCCGGCCTCGTTGATCTCGGCGGCCGCAACCTTCGAGCCGATGGACACGGCGCGGCCGATGAACGAGGCCGGGCCGGTCAGGATGTTCACGTCACCGATCTTGATCTCAGTATCGGTCACGCCGGGATCGGCCGCGAGGGCCGGCGCCGTCAGGGCCATGGCCATGCCGGCCAGACTAAGCAACAGGGATTTCAAGCGCATTGTTCTTCCTCCCGAATTTGCCCTTGTGACGGGCATTTGTTGATCGTGGTCTGCGTTGGTCAGCACGATGTCAGTAGGCAAGCGGCCAGTTGCTCCAGTAACGGCGGATGTCGCGCCACAGGCCGATCAGGCCATCCGGCTTGAAGCGTAGGAAGGCCACGATGACGACGCCGTAGACGATGCCACGGATCTCGTAGACATAGGTGGTGTAGGTGGCAGACGACGGGTCGCCGAAGGTTTCGAAGAAGACCCGGATCACCTCCGGCAGCAGCGACAGGAAGACCGCGCCGAGGATGGCGCCGGCGATCGAGCCAATGCCGCCCAGGATGATCATGGCGAGCGCCTCGATCGACAGGATCAGGCCGAAGACATCGACATTCACGAAGCGGATGTGCAGCGACATCAGGGCCCCGGCGATGCCGACCAGGAAGGACGACATCATGAAGGCGAGCAGCTTGTAGCGCACGAGGTCGATGCCCATCACCCTAGCGGCAATGTCGTGGTCGCGGATCGCCATCCAGGCGCGGCCAATGCGGGTGCGCGACAGGTTCAGGACCGCGAGCACCGACAGGATGGTTATGCCCAGAGCGAGGTAATAGAAGGGCCGGTCGCGCGAGATGTCGAAGCCGAAGGCGGTGAGCTTCGGCAGGAATACGCCATTGGGGCCGTGGGTAATGTCCTCGGCGTAGAGGATCACGTGGGTGACGATGAAGGCGAAGGCCAGCGTGGTGATGGCAAGATAGAGGCCCTTGAGGCGGAGAGAGGGCACGCCGACAAGCAGGCTGATCAGGGCTGAGACGACGCCCGCCGCGGGCAGGGCCGCCCAGAGCGGCCAGCCGTAGTCAGCAAGCAGCAGGCCGTTCGTATAGGCGCCGATCGCCAGGAAGCCGGACTGGCCGATGGAGATCAGCCCAGTGGTGCCCACCAGCAGGTTGAGACCGACAGCGCCGACGACTGCGATCATGGCGGCGGAGGCGAGCGAGACGACATAGTTGCCGGCAACCAGCGGCAGGAGCACGAGGGCCGCGATGAGGATCGCGATCCAGGTCCAGGTGACGTTGCTGTCGACCAGCCGGACCTGCTCGGCATAAGTTTCGGTGAAATGGCCGGTACGCATGGCTTCAGACCCTCTCGATCTCACGTTCGCCGAACAGGCCATAGGGCTTGATCATGAGCACAAGCACGATCACCACGAAGCCGGCGATCTCGCGCAGGCCCTGGCCCATGTAGCCCTGGGCCAGGTTCTCGATGACGCCGATCACCAGGCCGCCCACAGCGGCGCCGATGACGCTGTCGAGACCGCCGAGGATCACGGCAGGGAACGATTTCAGGCCCTGGAACCACATGTCGGGGCCGAGCTTGAAATTGGCGGCGAAGAGGATGCCCGCGACGGCGGCAATCGCCGAGGACAGGCTCCAGGCGAGCGTATGGATACGGTTGACGCTGATACCCATCAGCAGCGCCGCCTTCTCATTGGCGGCGACGGCGCGCATGGCGATGCCCATGCGGCTGCGGTTGAGGAACAGCCAGGCGAAGATCACCAGCACAGCCAGGGCGCCAAGGGCATAGAGCTGCGCCGGATAGAAGGGAAGGTTGCCGATGAAGACGACACTGCCCGAAAGACCGGCGGGAAAGTCGAAGGGGTCGGGGCCCCAGATCATGATGGTGACGCCGCGGATGATGACGGCGAGCCCGATGGTGACCATGACGATCGAGAAGATCGGCTCGCCGATCATCGGCCGGATGAAGATGCGCTCGAGCAGGGCGCCGACGACCATGGCGATCGGCACGGTGACGACGAGCAGCGGGAAAAAGGACAAATCGAGGCTGCTGGCAATGGAGAAGGCGATGTAGGCGGTGAGCATCACCAGCTCGCCCTGGGCAAAGTTGACGACGCCGGTCGCCTTGTAGATCAGGGCGAAGCCCATGGCGATCATGCCATAGGCGGCGCCGGCCACGAGGCCCGAAGACAGAAGCAGGAGAAAGAAGTCCATCAGGCGGCGCTCCCGTAGATCCTGGCGATTTCCTCGGAAAACTTCTTCTCGATGACGGCACGACGGACCTTCATGGTCGCCGTCAGCTCGCCATCGTCATGGTCGAGTTCCTTGGTCAGCAGCACGAATTTGCGGATGTTCTCCACCCGGGCGAAGCGGGCATTGACCTTGTCCACCTCCTGGCGGATGAGTGCCTCGACCTCGGGGTTTTCCGCCAGCGTCCGGTAGGTGGTATAGGCGATGCCACGGGACTGGGCCCACTGGCCGACGGTCTCATAATCGATCTGGATGAGGGCCGAGACGAAGTGGCGGCCGTCGCCCAGGAGGATGGCCTCGCGGATGTAGAGGCTGTCCTTGAGGGCATTCTCGATGAGCGAGGGCGTGATGTTCTTGCCGCCCGAAGTGATGAGAATGTCCTTCTTGCGGTCGACCACGCGCAGCTCGCCATTGGGCTCCATCTCCACCACGTCGCCGGTATGGAGCCAGCCATCCTGGATGGCGCGGGCGGTTGCTGCCTCGTCGAACAGATAGCCCTGGAAGATGGAGGGGCCGCGGATGAGCAGTTCGCCGTCATCGGCAATGCGCTGCTCGAGACCGTCAATGAGCTTGCCAGAGCAGCCGGCGGTCGTATAGCCGGGTTGCTGGAGATGGCAGACGCCGGCGCTCTCGGTCATGCCGTAGATCTGGTAGACCGGCACGCCGATGGTCCAGAAGAACAAGAGCACCTCCGGGGACACGGTAGCACCGCCGCAGAAGCCGTTGCGGACCCGATCGAGACCGACAAAGCGCTGCAGGGCCCGGAAGCAGATGTAGTAGAGGGCGAGGAAGGTCAGGTGATCCCTTACGGTCGCAAATTTCCCGCCGTTTGCCTGACGACGCTCGGCAATGGGCCGGCCGAGACGCATGCAGGTCTCGAAGACCCAGCGCTGGAAGGGGGTGGTATCCTTCACCCGGAACAGGATGCGCTGCTGCATCTTCTCCCAGATGCGCGGCACGCCAAGGAAACCCGCCGGGGCAATCTCCCGCAGGTTCTCGACCACCGTGTCGATGCTCTCGGCAAAATTGACCACCGCGCCGGTGAGCAGATGCATGCAGAGCGAGAAAGAACGCTCGGCCACGTGACACAGGGGAAGGTAGCAGACCACGGAATAGGTGGTGGCCCTGAGGCCCATGTCGCTGACCACGCGTGCGGCCGAATAGAGCATGTTGCGATGACTGAGCATCGCGCCCTTGGGCATGCCGGTGGTGCCGGAAGTATAGACGATGATCGCCGTGTCCTCCGGCTTGCCTCCGGCCAGCAGGGCGTCCACCGTCGCACCATGCTCGGCCTCGGCCTTGGCACCCAGCTCGAGCAGCTCGGCGAAGGACATGAGATTGGTGCGGTCGTAGTTGCGCAGGCCGCGCATGTCGACCGCCACCAGCTTGCGCAGGTCGGGCAGGCCCTCGCCATTCCTTTCCGCGTCGAGCACCTTGTCGGTCTGTTCCTGGTCGCCGCAGATGACGAAATTCACCCGGGCATGGCGCAGGATGTACTGGATCTCCGGCCAGGGATTGGTCGGATAGACGCCGAGACCGGCACCGCCCAGGGCCTGGGCGGCGAGATCGGCATAGTACCATTCCGGCGTGTTCTCGCTGGCGATGGCGAGGCGATCTCCGGGGCGGAAGCCCAGGGCATATAGGCCAAGCGCGGTGCGGCGGACATTGGCGAGATATTCGGCCCAGGTCACGCGCTTCCAGATGCCGCGCTCCTTGACCCTGAGCGCCAGCGCATCGGGATGCGCCTCCGCGCGGGCGGCCAGAACCTGGGGCAGGGTCAGCTTTTCGAGGGTTGCGAGATCGAGGCCGGTCATGCCGCATGCCTCCGGCCCAGATAGGCGTCGATCACCGCCTGGTCGGCCGATACTTCGGCCGGAGTGCCCTCTGCGATCTTCACGCCATAGTTCATGACGAAGACACGATCGGAAATGTCCATCACGATGCCCATGTCGTGCTCGACCATCAGGATGGTGACGCCAAGCTCCTCCTTGAGATCGAGCACAAGGCGGGCAATGTCCTCGCGCTCCTCCTGGTTCATGCCGGAAACCATCTCATCTAACAGCAGCAGCCGCGGCTGGATGGCCAAGGCGCGGCCGAGCTCGACGCGCTTCTGCATGCCGTAGGAGAGGGTGCCGACGGGCGCATTGCGGATGTCCTCGATCTCGAGGAACTCGATGATCTCCTCGGCACGTTCGCGGGCCCGGATCTCCTCGCGGCGCGCCCGGCCGAAAAACCAGGTGGCCGAAATGGGATCCGTCTTCAGATGGGCGTGCGTGCCGACGAGAATGTTGTTGATCACCGTCTCGTGCTTGAACACCGCCAGGTTCTGGAAGGTGCGGGCGATGCCAAGGCCGGCGAGCGCATAGGTCGGCCTGTCGGTGATGTCCTTGCCGCCATAGATGACGCGACCGGACGTCGGCTTGAGCACAGCGCTGATCAGATTGAAGGTCGTGGTCTTGCCGGCGCCATTGGGGCCGATGAGCGAGCAGATCGCGCCGGTGGGCACCGCAAAGCTCACGTCGGATACGGCCTTCAGGCCGCCGAAGGTCTTGGACAGACCCTGCACCTCGAGCAGGGGTGAAGCCTTGGACGCCGTCATGACAGCCACCGCTTGCGCCGCTTGTAGTGCTTGACATCCCGCATGCTCTTGCGATCCCCCGATGCGGAAAAGCCGAGATAGAATTCCTGCACGTCCTGGTTCTTGCGCAGGTTCTCGGCTGTGCCATCGAGAACGATGCGCCCGTTCTCCATGATGTAGCCATATTCGGCGACCGAGAGGGCGAGCTGCGCATTCTGCTCGACGAGAAGCACGGTCAGCCGGTGTTCCCGATTGAGGCGGATGATGGTGTCGAAGATGCCGTCGACAACCTGGGGAGCAAGACCCAGGGACGGTTCGTCCAGCATGAGAACCTTGGGCCTGGCCATGAGGGCGCGACCGACCGCGACCATCTGCTGCTCACCGCCGGACAGGTAGCCGGCGATCTGATGGCGCCGCTCCTTCACCCGCGGGAACAGGTCATAGACCTGGGCAAGGGTCTCGGCATTCTCGCTGGAGGAGCGGGTGTAGCCGCCCATCTGGAGGTTTTCCTCGACGGTTAGCGTCGGAAACAGGGCGCGGCCCTCGGGCACCTGGACTATGCCGGTACGGACGATGGTGTCGGGGTCGAGCTTGCCTATATCCTGGTCGCGGTGGCGGATGGTGCCACCCACGAGTTCGCCTTCCTCGCGCTCGAGGATGCCGGATATGGCCTTCAGCACCGTCGACTTGCCGGCGCCGTTGGAGCCGAGCAGGGCGACGATGGCACCTTCCGGCACTTCCAGCGACACGTCGCGCACGGCCTCGATGGCGCGGTCATAGAGCACCTGGATATTGGTGAGGGACAGGGCCGTCATGGATGAGCCTCCCGGGGGGTGGCCTGCTGCTCAAGACGGGTTGCGACGGTTTCAAGGCGAGCCACGACATTCACGAGGCGATGCGCGGTCGCGGGCTCGTCCGCCCGTTCGGCCGGCGTGGCAATGCCGTAAATGATGATGTGGGTGAGATCGTCGGCGATGCCGGCCGGGTCGATCTCGCCATGGCCGCAGACAAACTTCCAGACATGGTGCTCGATCGTGCCATAGACCAGGTCGCGCACCAGCGGCAGGGGCAAATCAGCCCGGAATTCCCCGGATGCCATGCCGTCCCTCAGAATGTCGGTAATGTAGCTCGTATAGCGGCGATTGAGGTCGTGCAGATGGGAGTTTGGGTATTCGACGCCCGAGCGGATCTCGCGGAAGAAGACCCGGCATAGGCCAGGATTGCCGGCAATGAAGGAGAGATGGCGCCAGATCACATAACGCAGGCGATCGCCCGTGCCTTTTATGCCAGCAAGATGCTGGGCATAATTGGCGAGCATGGACTCGTACCAGCCGGCCATGACCTGCATGAGCAGATCGCGTTTGCTCTCGAAATACTTGTAGATCGTGCCTTCGACCACGCCGGCGCGGGCGGCGATCTCCGCCATGGAGGCCTGCTCGTAGCCCTGCTCGCGGAAGACGGCAGTGGCAGCGGCGAGGATGTCACCCTCGCGCCGGTGCCGTGGCAGGCGGTTGACGACACGGCGAGCCTGAGGGCTCATCGCGCTTCCTCCCGATAGGGCGATTGGGCCAGCGGCCCTCCCGTCTCGAGCCATTCGGCCGGGACCTCCACCTCAAGATCGAGCAGCATGGAGGCAAAGGCCTTGCCCTGCGGGTCATGGCGCAGGGAGGCCATGCCGCCGCCATCAAGAGCGGAATGCAGCAGGAAGTTGAAGCCACCCAGGCCGGGCAGGGCGAAGCGCTCCACGGGGCCTTTCAGGATATGGGCGAAATAGTCCGCCACGGCCTGCTCGGTGAGCTGGGCCGCAATGACCGGCAGGAAACGCTCGTCGCGGGCGAGAATGCCGATATTGGCGAAGTCGCCCTTGTCGCCGCTGCGGCCATAGGCCAAGGCAATGAGCGGAATGCGGCGGGTGGGGCCGTGAGGTGCCGCAGGCGTTGCGGCCTCAGCCCCTGCACTGGCCTCACCCGCCGGCACCACCCCCTGTTGCGGCACAAAGGGCGGAACCTCGATGTGACGGTCGCCAATGACGACCTCTTCCTTGAGCCAGGTCTTGTCCACAAGGCACGAATGCAGGCGGATGACCGGCGAGACCTTGGGACGACCAGCAGAAAATCCGGTGATGCCCTGGGCCATGGCGGTGGCACTGGGGAGGAATTCTCGCGAAAGGATCTCACAGGCCGCCTTGTCGGGATGCTGAACGGCAAGCTTGAGGATGACCTCGCGCGGCTTGCGGATACGGGCGTGCGGGCCATAGGTATCCTCGGCGCCGAGGATCTCGACCGAGGTGCGGGTGAAATCGCCAAGGCCACGGGCGGCCATGAGCCGGCGGCTGCGCTTGAGCACCGCTTCCGCAGTGCGGCGGGCCTTGAGGTCGGCATCGCGGCCACCGATCATCAGGGTGCCGGAAGCCTTGAATCCATCAGGCGCGGTGATGCTGGCCTTGTAACAGGCGGTTGGCGCGCGACCCCGGGCACCGGTGACGGAGACGCGGTCCGGCCCAACCTGGGCAAGACGCACGTCCCGCCAGTCGGCGATCACGTCGGGGAGGATGTAGGCGGCGGGATCGCCGATCTCGTAGACGATCTGTTCGGCAACCGTTGCCGGGGTCACGCGACCGCCGGTGCCGGCCGGCTTGGTGACGATGAAGGTGCCATCGGCGGCGCATTCCGCAATCGGGAGGCCCATGTCGTCCCAGCCGTCGACCTCCTGCCAGTCGGTGGCGAGACCGCCAGTGGCCTGGGCGCCGCATTCGAGGATATGGCCGGCAAGGCTGCCGGCGGAAAGCAGGTCATAATCCTCGCGCTTCCAGCCGAACGCGTGGATCAGCGGGCCAAGAACCAGGGCACTGTCGGCGCAGCGGCCGGTGATGACCACGTCGGCGCCTTCATCAAGGGCGCGAGCAATGGGGAAGGCACCGAGATAGGCATTGGCGCTCCAGGGTTTGGCCGGCAGTTCGGTGCCGGCAAACATCTCACGCACGCCTTCCTCGCGCAGCCGGCCGACCAGTCCGGAAATGTCGTCGCCCAGTACGACGGCGATCTTCAGATCGACGCCGGCCTCGGCGAATTTCGCCGCCAGGGCATCGCGGCAACCCAGCGGATTGACGCCGCCGGCATTGACCACGACGCGGATGCGCCGGTCAGCAATCTCGCGGGCGAGGGGAGCCATGGCCTGGACGAAATCCGGTACATAGCCCGAGGCCGGATCCTTGGCGCGTCCACGCGCCAGCAGGGACATGGTGATCTCGGCGAGATAGTCACAGACGAGAATGTCGATCGCGCCCGAGCGGACCAGCTGGGCCGGACCCTCGCCGGTGTCGCCCCAGAAGCCGCCGCCGCAGCCGATGCGCAGGATCCTGTCGTGCATGTTCGTGCTGGTGTTGGCCATGTCAGCGCCCCGTCCAGTTCGGCTGACGCTTCTGCTGGAAGGCGGCAAAGCCTTCCTTCGCATCCTCGGTGCGCGCCATCATGGGCAGCATGAGCTGGGCATATTCGAGAGCCTGGCGCAGCTCCATGTCCTGCATGGCATGGAAGCCCATCTTGCCGAGACGGATGGCAGTCGGCGCGCGGCTGGTGATGCGATCGAGCCACCGGTCCATGGCGGCATCGAGCTCGGTTGCGGGCACGACCTCGTTGACGAGACCGGCAGCCAGTGCCTCCTGGGCCGTGATCGGATCGCCTGTGATGCACAGCTCCATCAGCCGGCGGCGCGGCAGGGTGCGCATCAGATAGGGCATTATCATCATCGGGAAGAGACCGATGCGGGATTCCGGCGTGCCGAATGTTGCCGTATCCACCGCAACAGCCAGGTCGCAGGCACAGAGGAGTCCGAGGCCGCCGGCCAGGGCATGACCATTGACGCGGGCGATGATGGGCAGCGGACAGTCCTCGATGACCTTGAAAAGGTCGACCACGAAGTTGCGCGGATTGGCCGGATCAACGGAGAAGGGCGCGCCATCGGCGGCCGGGGCGAGGTCGCCGCCGGCGCAGAAGGCCTTGTCGCCGGCACCCGTCAGCACGATCGCGCGGATAGCCGGGTTTTTCGGGGCGTCGGATATGGCTCCCGCAATGGTGCGGATGACGGTCTCGTTGATCGCATTGCGCCGCTCGGGGCGGTTGATGGTCAGCCACAGCACGGCATCGCGGCGCTCGACTAGTACGGCATCGGTCATGAAAAAGATCCACAGAACGCCAGACTTCCAAATGAGGGGCATTCATCAGGAAGCCAGTTTGGCGAGAGAATGAACGCAGTTCACCAAGGCCGGGCACGGAACATGCCTGGCCTCTCGGCTGGCCGGACGTTGACTGCGGCCGCCGGCCGGCTAGTGGTCTGTGGCGAGAAGCGGGGATGTCCTCAACATTGATCCTCCCTCAGACGGCTCGTTAGGAGCTCTTGTCGTCCGGACGCCAGTTGTTACGTTGACTTGGTACTGGCGCCGGGGTTAAGTGAGTTGCCTTCATTAACTGGCATCCACCGGCAGGTGTCAATGCCAAAAATAACAGCAGGGCGGTCGGCGACGACGGTGGCGGTCCAAGGCTACGCCACAGAGGATCGCGGCCAGTCGACGGGGAAGGAAGGAAATGAGCGAGGGTCTTCAATTCGGGTTCACGGACGAGGAACTGGCTGCCTACCGGCCGGTCTTCCGCAGCGATCTGTTCGAGGGAAAGACGGTGCTGGTCACCGGCGGCGGCTCGGGCCTTGGCAAGGCCACCGCTTGGCTGTTCGGCCGCTGCGGCGCGCGGGTGATCATTGCCGGCCGAAGGGTTGAGCGGCTCGAGGCAGCGGCCGAGCCGATGCGGGACAGCGGCCTCAAGGTCGATTGCCATGTCGTCAATATCCGCGACCGCGAATCGGTCGACGCTCTGTTCGCGACCCTCGCGGAACAGGCGGCACTGCCTGACATCCTGATCAACAATGCCGGTGGCCAGTTCCCACAGGCGGCGATCGACTATTCGCCCAAGGGGTGGAATGCGGTCATCGATACCAATCTGAACGGCACCTGGGCGATGATGCAGACCGCTGCCAAGGCGTGGCGGGATCAGGGTATCGCCGGCTCGATCGTCAATATCGTGACGGTGGTGGAGAGAGGTATGCCGGGCGTTGCCCATACCTGCGCGGCGCGGGCCGGTGTGATCGGGCTGTCGCGATCGGTGGCGGTCGAGTGGATCCCCTATGGTATCCGGGTCAATTGCGTGGCACCCGGCGCGATCATGACCGAGGGGCATGTGGTCTATTCGGACGAGGCTCGGGAGAGCTACAAGCGCTCGAACCCGATGATGCGCTTCGGCGATGCCTTCGACGTGGCCGAGGCCTGCGCCTATCTTGCTGGGCCGTCGGGCAAGTTCATCACCGGCGAGACGCTCACGGTCGATGGCGGTGGACGCCTGTGGGGCGAGTTCTGGGCGATCCCCAAGCCGGACTATTTCCGGTAACGGCACCCCGTTCAGCGGCGGATGAGGCGGGCTTCCGAGAATGGCAGGGTGCGTATCCTGATGCCTGTTGCCGCAAACAGGGCATTGGCAATCGCGGGGGCGACCGGTGGCACGCCAGCCTCCCCCACGCCGGTCGGCGGTGCATCCGAGGGGATGAAAACTACATCAACCGGCGGCATTTCCGGCATGCGCAGTGGCCTTGTATCCCGGAAGCTGCGCTGTACCACCTCGCCGTCGCGGATGGTGACAGCGCCGCGCAGGGCGTGGTCGAGGCCATAGCCGATGCCGCCCTCGATCTGGCGGCGGGCAATCTCGGGATTGACCACCACCCCGCAATCGACGGCACAGGTGATCCGCGTCACCCGGAAGCGGCCCTCAGCAAGCATTTCGATCTCGGCGACCAACGCCACATAGGTGTGTCGCGTACGATGGAGCGCCACGCCCTGATATCGGTTGGGGGCGCTGCGCACGCCCCAGCCGGCCCGCTCGGTCGCAACGTCGAGCACGATGCGGTAGCGCGGGTCGCGGTCGAGGATGCGGCGGCGGTAGGCGACTGGATCCTCGCCCACCGTATAGGCCAGATCGTCGATGAAGCTCTCAAAGACAAAGGCGGCATGGCCATGAGCGCCTGAACGCATGGCGAGCACCGGGAAGGGCGCCTTGATGTCGTGGAAATCTATGCGCAGGTCCGGGATCACATAGGGCGGCTCGCCGAATATGGTGAAGGAGTTCTGATTGGCTTCGGCCTCGGTCATCTGCGACATGGCAGGGGCGATGCGGTCGACCGCCTGGCCGGCAATGGCGTGATGCCAGGTGCGGATCTGGCCCGAGCGCTCGAGGGTGACGGTTACGCGATGAACATAGAGGGGGCGGAAATAGCCGCAGGTGAGATCATCCTCGCGGGTCCACATCAGTTTCACCGGCTGGCGGAGGTCGAGCGCACTCACGATGCGCGCCGCCTCGACCGCGTAGTGGCTGTCGAAACAGGCGCGGCGGCCGAAGGAGCCGCCGGCATAGAGGGTGATGACCTCGACGTCGCGGTCAGCAATGCCCAGAACGCGAGCGACATTGGCGCGCTCGAGCTCGGGCAGCTGGGAGGCGATCCACAGCCTCGCCCGCGTGCCATCGAAATGGAGTACCGCACAGACCGGCTCCATGGGCGCGTGACAGAGGAAGGGGAGCAGGAAATCGGCCTGGATGGTGGTGGCAGCGCCGCGGGCGTGGGCGGTGACATTGCCGACATCGAAGACGGACGTGCCAGCCTCGTCCAGCTGCCGGCAGTAGTGACGGATGAAATCGGAGTTGCCACGCAAGGGGCCGGGTGGATCATCCCAGGTGACGGCAAGACGCTTCGCGCCCTTCATGGCGGCCCAGGTATTGGTAGCCAGCACGGCGATGCCGGTGTCGATGGGAACCACATGCCGGACGCCGCTCACCGACCTGGCTGCATCGGCGTCGTAGGAGACAAATTTCGCGCCCAGGCGTCGGGGACGGGCGACGATGGCGGTCAGCATGTCGGGCAGGCGCAGGTCGGACACATAGAGTGCCCGTCCGGCAATCTTGGCAGCGACGTCGAGACGGGGAAACCGTTTGCCGATATAGCGGAATTCCGCCGGACGCTTGAGGGTCACGGCCAGGGGCAGAGGCATGGCGCGGGCCTCCGGCGCCAGCTCGCCGAAGGTGATGCTGTCGCCACTGTCCGAACGGATGACGCCGTTATCAACGGTCAGGCGCCAGCGGGGCAGGCGCCAGCGGGCGGCGGCCGCCGCCACCAGCATGGCGCGGGCGATGGCGCCGGCGTGGCGGTACTGGAGATAGCTGTTGGCCATCGAGGTTGAGGCCAGGGTTGCCTGCATGCCGAAGGCAAGCAGATTGCCATAGCGCATCGGATCAACCGGGGCGAAGCGGGTGCGGACCTGATCATGGCCAGCGTCGAGTTCCTCGGCGACGAGCGACGCGAGGCCAGTCTCGACCCCCTGGCCCATTTCCAGATGCTTGACGATCACCGTCACCATATTGTCGGGGGTGATCTCGATGAGCGGAGAGGGGTGAAAGCCCTCGCCCCTGCCACTCCGATGAGGAGGGTTTGCGACGGGCGGCAGCCAGGCGCCGATCACCAGGGCGGAGCTCCCTGCCGTCAGGATCTTCAGGAAGCCGCGGCGGTCCAGGCTGCCGGCAGCGACAGGTTCAGGCTCAGGGCTGGGCGTCGTGATCCGACCGGTCATCGTTGCAGGAGCGCTGCCGCCCGGTGAACGGCGCGACGGATTGACTGGTAGGACATGCAGCGGCACAGGACGCCGGCAAAGGCGCGGTCGACATCATCGTCATCGGGGGAGGGCGTCGTGCTCAGCAGGGCAACTGCCGTGATGATCTGGCCGCTCTGGCAGTAACCGCACTCGGCCAGATCGAGCTGCCGCCAGGCCTTGCGAACCACTCGTGCAACACGGCCGTGCAGACCCTCTATGGTAATCACCTCGGCCCCAGCCAGTGTGCCAAGCTGGTGCTGGCAGGCGCAGGCAGGCCGGCCATCGACCAGAACGGTACAGATGCCGCAATCGCCCGTGCCACAGCCATATTTCGTACCCGTGAGACCGAGCTCGTCACGCAGAACCCAGAGCAGGGGCATGTCGGGCTCAGCATCAATCTCTTGCCGCGTCCCGTTGATGGTCAGGGATATCGCCATAGCCACGCCTACAGGTTGCCAACAGGAGTGTCTGCTCCTGCTGGGCGTTTATCACCAACCTATAGGTATGTATAGCGGTAAATTGCAACCGATGGCTGTCAGTCCAGGATTGAGGTTTCCTCGATCGCAATGCCGAAACCGGTGAGGCCGACATAGTGGCGGTTGGAGGTGGCCAGCAGCCGGATCGAGTGCACGCCAAGATCCTTGAGGATCTGCGCGCCGAGGCCGACATCGCGCCAGGCCTGCTCGCGGGCCGTATCGCTGCCGGTGGGGCCGTCGGCACCTGCAGCGCCCGCCTCCTTGCCGAGGCCGGTTGTGGGTACGCCGGCTGCACCTTCACGGAGATAGACAAGAATGCCGCGGCCTTCCGCCTTGAAGCGTGCAAAGGTTGCGGCCAGCACATCGCGGCCGCCGAAGATGTCGTCGAGAATGTCCTCGCGATGCAGCCGGGTCGGCACGGTCGCGCCGCTGCTTGTGTCGCCATAGATCACCGCAAGATGCTGCACACTGTCGAACGGGGTCTTGTAGGCGATGGCGCGGGCCGGTCCGATCGGCGTTTCGATAGTCATGTCAGCGGCACGCTCGACCAGGCGTTCGCGGGACTGGCGATAGGCGATGAGATCGTTCACAGAGATGATCTTCATGCCGTGTTCACGGGCGAATTTCAGCACGTCAGGGCCGCGCTTCACGGTGCCATCATCATTGACCAGCTCGGCGATCACGCCGACCGGCGGCAGGCCGGCGAGGCGGGCGAGGTCGACGGCGGCTTCGGTATGGCCCGAGCGCATGAGCACGCCGCCGCTCTTGGCGATCAGCGGGAAGATGTGGCCGGGGCGGACGAAGTCTTCGGCGCCGACATTGAGATTGGCAAGGGCCCGGACGGTATTGCAGCGCTCCTCGGCGGAGATGCCGGTGGTGAGGCCGGGGCGATAGTCGACCGAAACGGTGAAGGCTGTGCCCATTGGCGCGTCATTGTAGGACACCATGGGGGCGAGGTTCAGTCGCCGTGCGTCCTCCTGGGTCAGCGGTGCGCAGACGATGCCGCTGGTATGGCGAACCATGAAGGCGATCTGCTCGGGCGTTGCGCGGGCGGCCGCCATGATGAGGTCGCCCTCGTTCTCCCGATCCTCGTCATCCACAACGACGACCATCTCGCCGGCCCTGATGGCCTCGACCGCCTGATCAACTGGATCGAGCTTCATCGCTTCCTCGGTCATGTCCTGACATCCTGCGCAACAAAAAAGCGGGGCATCTGCCCCGCTTCGCTTTAGCGTCTGTTATCGCTCTTCACAAGGTCAGGCTGCCTTGTTGTAGAGATCCTCGACATATTCCCAGTTGATCAGGTGATCAACGAAGGCTTTCAGGTAGTCGGGGCGACGGTTGCGATAGTCGATGTAGTAGGAATGCTCCCAGACATCGACGCCGAGAAGCGGGATGCCGCCATGAACCAGCGGGTTCTCGCCATTCGGGGTCTTGGTGACCTCGAGCTTGCCGTCCTTGTTGAGGACCAGCCAGGCCCAGCCCGAGCCGAACTGACCGGCGCCGGCCGCGGTGAACTGGTCGCGGAAGGCATCGAAGCCGCCGAGATCGGACTGGATCTTGGCCTCGAGCTTGCCGGGCAGCTTGCTGCCGCCGCCATTCGGCTTCATCCAGTTCCAGAAGTGAACGTGGTTGTAGTGCTGGCCTGCATTGTTGAAGAGCGCCTGGTTGGTGCCATAGGACGCCTTCACGATCTCCTCGAGGGACTTGCCCTCGAGACCCGAACCGGCAAGCAGCTTGTTGCCGTTGTCGACATAGGCCTGGTGATGCTTGTCATGGTGGAACTCAAGGGTTTCCGCAGACATGTACGGCGCCAGGGCATCGTAGGCATAGGGGAGGGCGGGGAGTTCAAAAGCCATGAATAAGCCTCCTGGGTAAGGGATGGAGTTGGGCGGAACCCGGCGAACGCGCGCCGCCGCCAATGAGTCCGGGTGCGACACTAGCGCATAATGCGAACCATTGGAAATATGGACGTCGGCTTCATCAGCATGTTGGATGAGTTACCGGCAGCGGGCCGGGTTCTCCACATCGGAGGAGCCATCTTGTGGCCTCAAACGTGACAATGCTGACGGAAGAGAGTGGTTGCATTGCACGCGGGGCTCCATGCGTCTGAACGGGCTTATCCTGGCCATTTGCGCGATCCTCGCGCCCCTGATGGCAGCGCTCGCCCAAGAGCCCGATTCGCCTGGGCCGGAGCTCATCCGCCGTCACAATGAGGCGGCGGTTGTGGAAATCATCCTGCCAGCCGAAATGGCGCTCGCTCCCGCCCTCGCCAAGCGGCTGCGCGGCGAGGCCGAGGCGACGATTGCAGGTTTCCTTACCGATGCCGAGATCGAGCAGAAGCAGCGCCTGCAGGAGCTTCCCGGCGTGGAACCAGTGCCATTCTCGCTGTCGGTGACCTTCAGGCCGACGCTGGTCACGGCGGATGTCATCAGCCTGCTGAAGACGGTCGATCTCTATACCGGCGGCGCCCATGGTTCGATCGACTTCGAGGGGATCATCTTCGACCGTCGGCGCAATACGCTTCTCCAGCCCGAGCAGATCTTCACCGGCGGTGAGGGATGGCCGGCCAATCTAAAAAGGCTCGAGGCGCTCGCTGCCGCCGCGCTCCGGGAACAGAAGCGGGAGAGGCTGAGCCCGGAGCTTGCCCTTGCCGGCGTGGAGAGCTGGGTCGATGACCTCCAGCTGCCACTGCACGGCATGACGTTGCTTCCGTCCGACCAGCCCGGGCTCGTAGGCGGGATTGCCTTCGACATCGCACCCTATGCGGCGGGTTCCTATGCGGAAGGGGCCTACCGGGTGGTGCTGCCGGCGAATGAGATCAGGGACATGGCCGGAAGCGAGTGGCAGGCCCTGTTCGGAGGCAAGCCCGACCTGCTCACCACGGTACCGACGAATGATCCGGATGATGCGGATTTCCTGCTGCTGCGGGAGCCGAAGATCGGGCAGATCGTGGAGCCGAGCGTGACGGTCCAGGGCGAGGCCCCGGTCCAGTTCCTCGATGGCAATGCCTTGCCCTATCGGGTGCTGCGCCAGGGCAAGGTGCTGAGCGAGGGCACGATCACCGCCGACCGGAAGGCCCCGGCGAGTGGTGCGGCCATAGGCATGGTGCCGTTCCGGGACAGGATCGATCTGGGCAGGGGGGCCGGCAATGTGGTGATCCGGCTCGGGCGACGGAAGCCAGTCGATATTCCCGTGACGACCCAGCGATGACGGCAGGCCAAAGGGAGCCGCATGAGGCGGTTGAGCGGAATCACTCGATCGCCGGGCAGCCGATGCGGTGGCCGGATGGCGCGGGATGCCCCAAGTCAGTCAGCTGCCCCCTAAGCGAAACAGTATAAGAGGAAGCGATCTGCAGCTCTCGGGGACTGTTTGCCTTCGGGTGTCCCAGCAGTTGTTCACCGATAGCAAGCGGCCCCCTGCGCGTGGCAGGAGGCCGTCGGCCTTGGTGCCAGGCAGACCCGGGCGGCTGACCTCCCTTCAGGGGGCGCCGCATTCCGGGCGTATTGGCTTCCGGCAATTATATTATTTCAGCAATTCGCCGGAGATGATCATCTTGCGGACCTCGGTCGTACCGGCGCCGATTTCGAGGAGCTTGGTTGAGCGATAGAGCCGGTTGATCTCGGACTCCCACATGTAGCCCATGCCGCCATGGATCTGGACGGCCTCGTCCAGCACCCTGTTCATGGTATTGGCGGCATACATGACCGATGCAGCTGTCAGCGCATGGATCTGGCCTCGGCCGCCGTGGCCGACCTCGAGATCATTGGCCGCCGCCAGCACCCGATAGGTGAATGTGCGCACCGTCTCTGTCCAGACGTACATCTCGGCAATCTTCGACTGGATCATCTGGAAGTCGGCGATGGGGCGGCCGAACTGCTGCCGGGTCTTGGCATAATCAATGGATAGTTCCAGGGCGCGCTCGCAGACGCCGAGGCAGAGCGGCGCAATCATGGCGCGCTCAAGGTCGAGACCGCTCATCACCACGCTGACGCCGCGGTTCTCGGGGCCCACCCGGTTCTCCACCGGCACGATGCAATTGTCAAAGACCAGCTCGGCGGTCTGGCTACCGCGGAAGCCCATCTTGATGAGTTTCTGGGCGATGGAGAAGCCTGGGAAGTCCTTCTCGACGATGAAGGCGGAAATGCCCTTCGGCCCAAGTTCCGGCGCGGTCTTGGCGTAGACCAGCAGCACATCGGCGACCGGGCCGTTGGTAATGAAGATCTTGCGGCCATTCAGCACGTAATGGTCGCCTTCGAGACGGGCGGTGGTGCGCATGGAGCCGAGGGCGTCGGAGCCGGCGCCAGGCTCGGTGAGGCCGAGGGCGCCAGTCTTGCGGCCGCTGCACAGATCCGGAAGATACTTGCGACGCTGCTCCTCGTTGGCGTTGCGGTAGATGTTGTTCAGGCAGAGATTCTCGTGCGCCACCCAGGACAGGGCAAGGGCATGGTTCCAGCGGGAGAAGGCCTGCAACACGAGACCGCTGGTGAACAGATCCGAGCCTACCCCGCCATATTCCGGCGGCACCGTGAGGCCGAAGAAGCCCTGCTCACCGATCTTCTGGAAAATATCCTCGGGCCACCATTCCTCGTTGTCCATGCGCTCGGACAAAGGATAGAGCTCGTTGCGGGCGAAACGGTCAGCCGCGTCCAGGATTTCCTGCTGGTCCGGCGACAGGTCAAAGGCATAGGTGGCATTGGCCACGGACGGTACGGTCTGATGGTTCATGGGCTCCTCGGATGCGGCCGCTAGAGGCGCGCTGTTGTTTTTTGAGCGACATTAATGAATTGAGTTCATTATGTCCACGGGGTTGCTGAAGTGACAGCGTCGCAGGGGCATCCTCAGCGGGAAGCCTTCAAAGCCAATGGAATTTGACAGCGCAACGGTACTGGCGGTAGACAGGCAGGCGGTCGGACGGGCTCGCCTTCCGGCACCGCCAGCGCATGAAGAAGCAGGTCGATGAACGAAGTTCTCCAGAGACGACAGATTTTCCGGTTGTCCCGGGAGCGTCGGGTGGCCGACATCATGGAAGCGGCTAAGGCCGTCTTCCTCGAAAAGGGCTACCACGAGGCGCTGATCTCGGAGATCGCGGCGCGGGCCGATGTGGTCGAGGGCACGATCTATCGCTATTTCGAGAACAAGCGCGACCTGATGATCAAGGTCGTCGAACGCTGGTACGACGAGATGCTCTCGGATTTCGATGACCAGCTCAAGGGCATCCGGGGCACCTGGAACCGCCTGCGCTTCATGATCTGGAAACATCTGGTGACGATCGAGAAGCAGCCAGCTCTGTGCCGCCTCGTGTTCCAGGAGCTGCGGCCGGGGCCAGAATATGCCACCACCACCGTCTATGAGCTCAACCGCGAATATACGAAGCGCACGCTCGAGATCGTGCAGGCGGCAATGGACAGCGGCGAGTTCCGCAAAGACGTGCCGCTGCGGCTGGTGCGGGATTTGATCTTCGGCTGCATCGAGCACCATACCTGGGCCTATATCCGCGGCAATGGCTCACTCGATGTCGATGCTACGGCCGACATGATCACCGAGATCATCTATCGCGGCCTTGCCGCCGAGCCGCCGGCAGCGCGCGGGCAACTGGCCGAGCGACTGGAAAAGGCGGTCGAGCGGCTGGAAAAGCTCAATCTCGCTGACAACTGAGCACCGACGGGCGAATGCGTGGTCCGCACTGCCCTGAGCCACAGATCGGCAGGGCTTCTGAATCGCTTCCAGCTCGGCTACAAGACGAGGCCATGAGCAACCTCGACACCAATGCCGCCACAGCGGCGCCGAAACCCGCACCCCTCAACCTCGACGAGCTCGCCCAGCGGGTGATTGCCGGCGACCGGGCGGCCCTTGGCCGCGCAATCACGCTGGTGGAAAGTCGCAGGCCCGACCATGAGGCCATGGCACAGGAACTGCTGCTGAAGCTGCTGCCGCATTCGGGCAAGGCCTATCGCGTGGGCATCACGGGCGTTCCAGGGGTGGGCAAGAGTACGACCATCAACACGCTCGGCTGCAACCTGACCAGCGCCGGGCACAAGGTCGCCGTGCTGGCGGTCGACCCGAGCAGCCAGCGCACCGGCGGATCGATCCTCGGCGACAAGACGCGCATGGTCGGGCTTGCGACCGACCGCAATGCCTTCATCCGGCCCTCTCCCTCGGCGGGCACGCTGGGTGGCGTGGCGCGGCGCACCCGGGAAAGCATGGTCGTGTGCGAGGCCGCGGGGTTCGACGTGATCATCGTGGAGACCGTCGGCATCGGTCAGTCGGAAGTGGCGGTTGCCGACATGGTCGATTTCTTCCTCGTCCTCATGCTGCCGGGGGCGGGCGATGATCTCCAGGGCATCAAGAAGGGCGTGATCGAGATCGCCGACATGCTGGCCGTCAACAAGGCGGAAGGCGACAATGCCGACCGGGCGCGGCGGGCGGTTGCCGATTACCGGGCGGCGTTGCAGATCCTCGCGCCGCAGGATGCGGTCTGGACGCCGCCGGTGATCAGCATTTCCGGGCTTCACAATACCGGCCTCGACAAGCTGTGGGCAGAGATCGAGCGGCATCGGGCACTGTTTGACAAGAATGGTCTGCTGCAGAAGCGGCGAGCCGACCAGCAGGTCAAATGGATGTGGTCGATGCTGGAAGAGCGGATGATGATGCGGCTCAAGAACGACCCCGCCGTCAGGGAGCGTCTGCCACAGCTTGAGGCTGACCTGCGCGCGGGTCGCACCACGGCGACCCTCGCGGCCATGGAGATTAGCGGGCTGATCGGCGTCTGACCGGGACGGTCCGCCGTCACTTTCCCGTATCCCTGCGGCCTCAGCTCCGGCATCATCCGGCAACAGGGGCGTCAAGGAGAGGCATGCGGTGAGCGGACCTTCGCGACGGGAAATCATGGCATCGGGCAGTCTTGGACTTCTGGCTGCATCCGCCCTGCCACTGCGGGCGGGCATGGCTCAGATGGCATCTCCGGGACCGATGCCCGATGGGGCGACACTGGGGCTTGTGCCCGATGACAGCGCGGATCAGACCGATCGTCTCCAGGCGGCGATCGACCGCGCCGCTACCGCCGGAACAGGTCTCATCCTTCCTCCCGGTCGCTTCCGAACGGGCACGCTCCGCCTGCGCGGGCCGATTGCGCTGGCGGGCTCACCCGGCGGTACGGTGCTCGAGGCCACAGCACCAGGGCGAGCGCTGCTGGCGCTGGAGGGTGAGGGAATCCGGCTTGCGAACATCGAGGTGCTGGGGACTGGCGGGGAGGCGTCCGGACCGGACATGGCCTGGGCCCTGATTGACGGGCGGGAGTGCCGCAATCTTCATCTGCAGCAGGTGACGGTGCGCCGGTCTGCCAGCGGAGGCATCCGCCTTGATGGCTGCTCGGGGCGCATCGAACAGTGCACGATCCGCGAGATTGCGAACGTGGCCCTGCTGTCGCTGGATGCGGCAGGATTGTCCATCGTCGCCAATGACATCGCCGATATTGGCAACAACGGTGTCCAGGTTTGGCGGCGGGTGCCGGGGCCGGATGGGACGCTCATTGCGCAGAACCGCCTGTCCGGGATTCGCGCCGAGGCCGGTGGCAGCGGCCAGAACGGTAACGGCATCAATGTCTTCCGGGCAGGCGATGTGATGGTCGCGCAGAACGCCATCAGCGATTGCGTCTTCAGCGCGGTACGAGTCAACGGGGCAGCGAATGTCCAGGTCATCGGCAATTCCTGCCAGCGCCTTGGAGAGGTGGCCCTTTATGCGGAATTCGGCTTCGAGGGCGTCATCATCAGCAACAATCTGGTCGACAGGGCGGCGCTCGGCATCTCGCTCACCAATTTCGACCAAGGCGGCAGGCTCGCCGTCTGTTCCGGCAATCTGGTGCGCAATCTCTTCATCCGTCAGGAGGGTGAGCCGCGCGGCATCGGCATCTCGGTCGAGGCGGACGCCTCCGTCACCGGCAATGTGATCGAAGGAGCGCCGGTTGCCGGGATCATGATCGGCTGGGGGGCCTATCTTAGGGATGTGGCGGTCACCGGCAATGTGGTGCGTAGTTCCGGGGTCGGGATTGCCGCGTCGATCCATTCCGGGCAGGGCAGGATCGTCATCAGCCAGAATCTGCTTTCCGGTTGCGCCGATGGCGCGATCGTCGGCCATGACTATGGACGGATCGTAACGCCGGACCTAGCCGCCGAGGGGGCGGGCCCGGTGCCAGAGCATCTGATCATCAGCGGCAATGCCAGCTGATCCCGGCTTCAGCCGGCTCGGATAGTATTGCCATCTTTCCAAATGATGCCAGAATTTCCAGGCATCATTGTTCTTGCGTTGCAAGAGTATTCTTTAAAGGTGTTTCTAAAATGAACGATTCAATTGCAGATATGAATAAGATCATGGAGAAAATGCATGATCTTATGGATAAGAACTGGTGGCCAGCCAAAGACCCTCCTGCGGACAAGAAGGGGCCGGGTCCACAGATCCCGCCAAGCGATGACCACGCGAACCATCACGTGGACAATTTCACGCCACCGGATCCGCGGGAGCTCGGGCTTCAGTATATGGTGAAGGAGTATCCGTTTTATACGGATGACATGAAGTTCCACTACTACAAGGTCATCCTTTACGCGAAGGCGATGGACCAGGCGCATGAATACGAGATGGCGCGTAAGGATGCCGAGACGCCACCGCCGCTCGACGAGAATGGGCAGCCGATCGTGGATGTCGGTCGCTACACCTACATGACCGACGAAATGCAGCAGGCCTACCAGGAGATGGTCAGGCATGCCCAGCTTCTTGACCAGGCCTATCAGGCGGAGCTTGCCCGGCGCGGGGAACCCGACAGCGCTGAAGTGCCGATCGGCAGCGGCAGCCAGCCCGACTCTGAAACGGGTGCGGCGCTCCTGGCCGGCCATGGTGTTGGGCCGCAGCTTCATCCCGGGGATGAGGCGAACGTGATGTCCGGCGACTATCACGTCGTGGCCTGAGCGGAGCAGAACCCTTGGGTTCTGCCCCCGGCTCTGGCAGATGGCAGGGCCTAAGTCATCACCCCGCGGCCGGCTCGATGAGGCCGACCTCGTCATTGCGGCGGTTGAAAACGGGGCGGGAGGCGAAGGCAGCCAGCGCCACCCGCTCGTCTTCTGTCCAGCAGTCGAGCTCAAGCAGCAGGGCCATGGTGGCAGTGGTCGAAGCACGGGAGGCACCGTCGAGGCATTTTGCGGCAAGGCCGATACCGGCATGGGGAATCGCCGCTACCATGTAGCCTTCGGCGCCGGATTTCACGAACAGTCTCGGTACTGCGGTCATCACATTGGTGTCGAAACGCTCGCTCCCGGCGACCATCTGTGGATAGGCGCTGGTGGCTGCGAGAATGCGGGCGCAGGCTTTCGCCCGCGCCTCACTCATGCCCCGGCCCGAGGCCAGACGCGAAAAGCCCCGGGCAACGGCCTCGAGGGGAATGGCCCAGGTGGGGACGGAACAACCGTCAATGCCACAGGGGGCTGCCTCGAGCGAGATGCCGCAGACTTCCGACATCACGGCGCGAATCGTCCGTTGCACCGGGTGTTCGGCCTCGACATAGCCGGCATGGGGCCAGCCCTTGAAGCGGGCAAGCGCCAGCATGCCAGCATGCTTTCCGGAACATTCATTGTGGATCGGCCGGGGGCGCTCGCCCGCAAGCAACATGGCATCGCGCGAGGGGCCGTGCATTGGCCAGTTGGCGCCGCATTCGAGGGCGGACTCATCGAGGCCGGCCTTGGCCAGCATGGCCGCCACTGCCGCCACGTGGTCGGGTTCGGCACTGTGTGAGGAGCAGGCCAGCGCCAGCTCTGCGTCGGTAAAGCCGAAATGGTCGGCGGCACCGCTTTCGATCAGCGGCAGGGCCTGGAAGGCCTTGACCGAGGAACGGGGAAAGACGGCACGATCGGCATCGCCGCTGCTCATGATGAGGGCATCGTCGGGGCCGATGACGGCAAAGGATACGGCGTGCGTGCTCTCGACGAAGTCGCCACGGGTGACATTGATGATGACGGGCTGCAACATTTCAAACAAACCAATGAATTAAATGGGCCGTCAGGCTAGCCGTTTCGCTGCGCCTCTGCCAGATGGAAGCGCGACCGTGCGGCTGTTGCGCTCCTGCCTAGATCCGGGCATAGGAAGGCTAACTTATCGAGAAGACGCGGGGATGAGCGCAGAATGGTTCAGGCGATTGTGGTGATCGGCGGCGGTCAGGCTGGCTATCAGGCGGTGGCTCAGCTGCGCAGCGAGGGATATCAGGGGGCGATCCATCTCGTTGGCGACGAGGCCGCGCTGCCCTATCAGCGCCCTCCGCTGTCCAAGGCCTATCTTCTCGGCAAGACGGCCGCTGGCGACCTTGTGTTCCGGCGCGAGGATTTCTATTCCGCCAACAACATCACCCTGCATCTCGGCGTAAGCGCCGAGGCCATCGATCGCGCGGCACGGCAGGTCAGTCTGTCTGATGGCTCGGTGCTCGACTATGAGTTCGTGATCCTCGCCACCGGCGCGCGCAACCGGCCGCTGCCGGTGCCGGGGGCCGATCTCGACAATATCCTCTATCTCCGCACGATGGCGGATACTGACCTGCTCAAGGAACGGCTTGATGCCGCCCAGTCAGTGGTGGTGATCGGCGGCGGTTTCATCGGGCTCGAATTTGCCGCTGTTGCCACCATGCTTGGCAAGCTGGTTTCGGTGGTCGAAATGGCGCCGCGACTGATGGCGCGGGCGGTGCCGGCCCCGGTGTCCGAATTCTTCCAGAACCTGCACCAGGACAAGGGCGTGAAGCTCTATCTCGGTGATGGAGTCAAGGCCATTCACGGGGTCGACGGCAAGGCACGGCAGGTCGAAACCAGCAGCGGCAGGATGCTGGCAGGCGACCTGATCGTGGTCGGCGCCGGCGTCATCCCGAACGACGAGCTTGCGCGAGACGCCGGTCTCGAGGTGCGCGACGGCGTGCAGGTCGATGGCGAGCTCCGGACCTCGGATCCCGCCATCTTTGCGGTTGGCGACTGTGCCCGGTTCCCGCTGGCCAAGGGCGGCGATCCGATCAGGCTCGAGTCGGTGCAGAACGCGGCCGATCAGGCGAGGCATGTGGCGCGGGTGATCATGGGCAAGCCCGACCATTACGACATGGTGCCGTGGTTCTGGAGCGACCAGTATGACATCAAGCTGCAGATCGCCGGACTTTCGACCGGGGCCGACCAGACGGTGATCCGCGGCGACGTCGAGGGGCGGAAGTTCTCGGTCTTCTCCTATCGCCAGGGCAGGCTGATCGCAGTCGATTCCATCAACATGCCGGCCGACCACATGGCCGCGCGCAAGCTGCTGGGTGCGGGCGTTTCCATTCCGGCCGAGGATATCGCCAATCCGGACTTCGACCTGAGGGCGGCTGCCAAGGCCATCTGAGCGCGCCTGACGAACTGCCATCGCGCCTGACGAAGTGGCATAGGGAAAAGGCGGGGAAGTTGCCCCGCCTTTTTCACTTTCCCGAAGGCCTCAGCTGGGGATATGCGCCCCAGCGCTCCCTGTCGGTCGATCAGGACATGACGGCTTCGATCAGGATCGGCCCCTTCTCCTTCAGCGCTGCCTTGAACACCCGGTCGAATTCCTCGGTGGTGGTCACCTGCCGGGCCTCGACGCCTAGGCTGCGTGCCAGCGGCACCCAGTCGATCACCGGATTGTCGAGGTCAAGCATGCTGCGGGCATTGCGGCCAAAGGCATTCACGCCGACATTGCGCATCTCGCCATAGAGTGTGGCATAGGAGCGGTTGGAGAAGACGACCGTCACTACATCAAGCTGCTCGCGTGCCTGGGTCCAGAGTCCCTGGATCGTGTACATGCCGCTGCCGTCGGCCTGCAGGCCGATCACCTTACGGTCGGGGCAGGCGACCGCTGCGCCGGCGGCCAGCGGAATGCCAATGCCGATGGCGCCGCCCATGAGCGGCAGCAGGTCGTGCTGGCGGGCATTGAGGGCGAGGGACTGGTAGGAACGGCCAGAGGTGATGGCCTCATCGCAGACGATGGCGCCCTCGGGAAGGTTGCGCACGATGATGGTGCAGATCGCATCTGCATCGAGGGCGCCGGTGGGCAGCCCCACATCGGGCGCCGTCAGCTGGGCAGTGGTTACCGGCGCACTGGGCTTCACCCCGAGTTCGTCTGCCAGGGCATCGACCGCTGCCAGCAGATCCTCTTCCTCAGTCGCCAGATCCCAGGTAGCGCAGCTCTCGGGCAGCATCTTGCTCGGCTTGCCCGGATAGGCGAAGAAGCCGACCGGCGCGGTGGCACCGCACAGGATCACCGTTTCCAGATGCGACATGACCTGGACGGCCATGTCGACCGGATACGGGATCGGACGGGTAGCCACCCGGCCTGCGCCGAGCTCGTTGCGGCCAGTACGCTGGACAAACAGATCGGCGCCGATCGCCTGAGCGATGCGGCCGATCATCTCCAGGCCACGGCCGCGGGTGAGACAGCCGGAAATGATGAAACCGGCGCGCTTGCCCGAGCGGAGGCGCTTCGCGGCCTCGCGGATGCGATCGGCATCAGGCGCCTTGGGCTGGGGCAGGATGGCGGGCGTGAGCTCCATCGGCTCAACCGGGTTCCAGGCGGAGTCGCCGGGCAGGATCATGGCCACCGGACCGCGCTTGGTCATGGCCTCGACATAGGCCTGTTCGGTGATGGCAGCGATGGTCTCCGGTCCGGTCGCGCGGCCAACCCACTTGGTCATGGGACGCGCCAGGCTCTCGATGTCGGTCGTGAGCGGTGCGTCATACTGGAGGTGGTAGCTTGCATGGTCGCCGACCACATTGACGATCGGCGTGCGGGCGCGGCGGGCATTATGGAGATTGGCCAGACCATTGGCGAGGCCGGGGCCGGTATGGAGCAGGGTCGCGGCCGGCTTGTCGGCCATGCGCGAATAGCCGTCGGCCGCGCCCGTCACCACTCCCTCGAACAGGCCGAGGATGCAGCGCATCTCGGGCTTGCGGTCGAGCGCCGCCACGAAATGCATTTCGGAGGTTCCGGGATTGGCAAAGCAGACGTTGACGCCGTTCACCAGCAGCACATCACACAGACGATCGGCGCCATTCATGCGGGGAGAATCCTTACTCACGATTGTACAACAGCCTCTCAAACATGCGCCCGGGCGGCTTCCGCCTGCCGAATCGCCTGCCAGACCCGCTGGGGAGTGGCAGGCATATCGATAGTGTCTATTCCGAGATCGGCAAGAGCATCGACGACGGCATTAATGATTGTCTGTGGAGCAGCGATGCAACCGGCCTGGCCCACGCCCTTGGCGCCGATGGGGTTGGAGGCGGTGGGCACTTCGGCAAAGAAGATGTCGAAATTCGGCAGGTCGTCACAGCGCGGCATGGCGTAGTCCGTGAAGCTCGCGCTGATCAGCTGGCCGGTTTCGGAATCATAGACGGAAGCCTCCATCAGGGCCTGGCCAATGCCCTGGGCAATGCCCCCCTGGAGCTGGCCCTCGGTCAGCAGGGGATTGAGCAGGCGGCCGTAATCATCAACCGCCAGATAGCGGATGATCTTGACCTCGCCAGTTTCAGGGTCGACCTCCACCTCGGCGATGTGGCAGCCATTGGGGAAGGTCACCAGATCGGAAGGATTGCGGGCATGAGCCTCGAGCAGGGGCCCGTCACCCTGGCGGGGAAGGGCGGCCGCCATGCCGGCAATGTCGATGTGACGCTCAAGGCCCGCAGCATCACCGGGGCAGGAGAAGACCCCATTGGCATAGCTCACCTGGCCAGGCGTGGTCTGGAGCAGGCGGGCGGCCGCTTCCTTCGCCTTCTCGATGAAGGCATCGACCGCCAGCACCAGCGCGGTGCCTCCCATATGCAGGGAGCGGGCGCCACCGTGGCCGCCACCGCTCGGCACGGTGCGGGTGTCGCCCTGGACCAGACGAACCTGTTCGACGGGTATGCCAAGGCGGTCGGCAACCAGTTGGGCGAAGCTCGTCTCGTGGCCCTGGCCGTTGGACTGGGTGCCAACGGCGGCATCGATCCTGCCGTCGGGCGCAATCCTGAGCCAGGCATCCTCGCCCGGCAGACCACGGGCGGTCTCAAGGAAGCAGGCAACGCCGAAGCCGCGGCGCTTGCCGCGGGAGGCAGCCTCGGCCTTGCGGGCGGCGAAGCCGGCATGATCAGCCAGCCTGAGCGCGCGCTCCAGATTGTCGGCGAAGGTGCCGGAATCGATGAGAGCGCCATTGGCGTTGCGATAGGGGAACTGGCTGATGAAATTACGCCGGCGCAGTTCGATCGGGTCCATGCCGATGCGCCGGGCCGCCACATCGATCATGCGCTCGATGATGTAATTGGCCTCGGGCTTGCCGGCGCCGCGATAGGCATCCACCGGAGCGGTATTGGTGAAGGCGCCACGCACATCCATGACGATGATCGGCACCTGATAGAGGCCGCCCATGGCCGGGGTCGGCGCGGTGGTGGAGGCGCTGGGGCCGAGGGATGAGACATAGGCGCCGAGATTGGCGATGGTCTCGGCCCAGAGGCAGGTGATGCGGCCGTCGGCATCCAGGGCAAGGCGGGCGCGGGTGATGTTGTCGCGCCCATGGACGCCGGAGGTGAATTCCTCCACCCGTTCGGCCATCCAGCGCACCGGCTGGCGATGGCGCTTCGCCGCCCAGAGCAGCATGGCATATTCCGGATAGACGATGTTCTTCATGCCGAAGCCGCCTCCAACATCGGGGCAGACCACGTCGACGCGGTCGGAGGGGACACGCATCACATGTTCGGCAAGCTCGAAGCGCAGGGCATGGACGCCGGCGACGCTTGCCTCGAGCCGGTAGCGGTCGGCGGCCTCGTCCCAGTAGCCAATGGCAACCCGTGGCTCGATGGCGGCGGCGACGATGCGATTATTGACCAGTTCACATTCGACCACATGGGCGGCCTCGGCCAGGGCCTTTTCGCCGGCGGCGAAATCACCCTTGCGATAATGGAAGGCGAGATTGCCGGGCGCCTCTTCCCAGATCTGCGGCGCGTCGGGATCAAGTGCGTGGGCCAAATCGGTGACGCTGTCGCGGATGTCGTAATCGACGGCGATCATCTCGGCGGCGTCGCGAGCCTGTTCGGGCGTGTCGGCCACCACGAAGGCCACGGCATCGCCCACATGACGAACCCTGTCCACCGCCAGCGGATAGTGCTTCGGCACGACCAATGGACGCTCGAGCGATGGGATATTCATCAGACAGGGCAGGGTGCCGATGTCGTCGGCCAGAAGATCACGGCCGGTATAGATGCCGCGCACGCCGGGCATCGAGTCGGCATCGCGGGTGTCGATGGCGAGGATGTCGGCATGGGCATGCGGCGAGCGGTGTACGGCGAGGAAGAGGTGACCGGTGGCAGGAACGTCGTCCACATATCGGCCCCTGCCGGTCAGGAAGCGTTCATCCTCCATTCTGCGCCGGGAGCGAGGATCGTCGGGTGCAACGAGAAGACCTTGAGAGCCCGCGTCAATCACTCCAGTCACAGTCCGCATGTCGGGTACCCCTGCTGAAAGTCTTGCCTGCTCCAGTTATACAGGGGATATCTGGTTGGGAAACAGGCCAGAGAGCCACATCCTCAACCTCCCCAACAGCTTTCGCATGCAGGCTGCTGCGGCTTTACTTCCCGCCGGACTTTCATGATCCCCCGACTCTATCTCGCCGGACCCACCGTCTTTCACGCCAATGCCCGCGAGGCGGGGCGGAAGCTGAAGGAAATCTGCGCCCTACATGGCTGCGAGGGGCTCTATCCGCTCGATCCGGAGCTCGTGCTGCCGGCGGATGGCAAGCAGGCGGCGCGGATGATCTACGAGTCCTGCCTCAGCCTGCTGGCCCGGGCGGATGCGGTGGTGGCTGATCTCGGGCCCTGGCGCGGGCCGCATTGCGATGATGGTACCGCCTTCGAGCTCGGCTATGCCACGGCACGGAGGTTGCCCATCGTAGGCTATGCCCATGACCTGAGCCCGCTGGTCGAGCGCATCGACTGGGAGCACACGCAGGAGGGCGAGAAGCGCGACCGGAACGGGCATCTGGTGGAGGACTTTGGCCTGCCCTTCAACCTGATGATCGCCGGGGCCCTCTCGGGGCTGTATCCTTCCGCGGAGGAGGCAATCGCCGCTGCAGCGGCCCTGGTTGCCGGTCAGCCGCGGCCACGATAGGGCGGCACGCCCTGGTCGGGGATCCAGACGCCTTCAGGGGCTGCACCGGTCTGATAGAAGACATCAATGGGCATGCCGCCGCGCGGATACCAGTAGCCGCCAATGCGCAGCCATTGCGGCTCGAGCAGATCGACGAGCCTGCGGGCGATGCTAATGGTGCAGTCCTCGTGGAAGGCGCCGTGGTTGCGGAACGACCCAAGGAACAGTTTCAGGGACTTGCTCTCGACCAGCCAGTCACCGGGTACGTAGTCGATCATGAGATGGGCAAAGTCCGGCTGTCCGGTGAGCGGGCAGAGAGACGTGAACTCCGGTGCGGTGAAGCGCACGCAATAGGCAATGTCCGGCTGCGGGTTGGGAACACGCTCGAGGATAGCCTCCTCGGGGCTTGCCGGCAGTGGGGTTCTGGCGCCGAGCTGGGTGAGCCCTGAATAGATGTCGCGTTTGTCGGTCATTCTCCTGTCCTCGTTCTCAGACGCCGCGGCGATTGCCCCAGAGCAGCACATGGAGCTGAGGCAGCACGCGGGCGTCGAACCAGCCATCCCCGGTCGTCTTCTCCACCAGCCACAGCATGCGGGCCATGATGCCGTCCATGTCGATCAAGGCATCCTCCTCGTCCGGCGGTGGCGGCGTGTGGTTGCCGGGTTGCAGATAGACCGGCAGGGAAGGAAAGCGCTCATGGGCCTTGCGGGCAAAGGCATAGTCGGCATCGTCGAAGACGACGATCTTGAGGGCGAGCTGCGGGCGGTTGCCGGCGGCGGCGATGCAATCGGCGAGGCGGTCCCAGTCGGTAGCCATGGCGCTCGATGGCGGCTTGGGGCTGAGCACCAGCACATCCAGCTCGGCGAACCAGTCGCGGGCAACCGAGCCCTGGGTCTCAAGCGCGAAACGATAGCTCTCCGCGTGCCCGTGGCGGATCAAGGGGCCCAGCGGCTGGATCGCTGGATTTCCGCCGGATAGCGACACCATTAGCGGCCGGTTGCCGGAGAGGGCTGTCACATCCTTCCAGATTTCGGCCACGGTCATGGGGCGCCACTGGTCGCGATAGGCGCTGTCCACCGCATGGAGGCTGTCGCACCACGAGCAGCGATAATCGCAGCCGCCGGTGCGGACAAAGACCGTGGGCAGGCCGATGAGGGCGCCTTCGCCCTGGATGGTGGGGCCGAAGATCTCGCTTACCCGGATGGTTGTTTCGGCGGCCGCGGTCATGGCCGGTACTCCGCCCAGGTCTTCTGCGTCTCGCTCACCCGCACCGCCTGGAGCTCGGGGAAATGCGGGCGGCACCAGTCGTAGAAGTGACGGGCGAGGATCTCGGCGGTGGGGCGGTCATGGCCCAGCACGTCATTCAGGTGGCGGTGATCGAATTGCTCATCAATATAACGCTTCAGCCGGTCAAGCTCGCGATAGTCGCGGACGAAGCCATGCTCATTGAGCTCGCCGGCAGCGAGCTCGACCTCGACCACGTAATTGTGGCCGTGCAGGCGCGCGCAGGGGTGATCAGCCGGCAGATGTGAGAGCTGATGGGAGGCTGAAAAGCCGAACTGCTTGGTGATGCGGTACATCAGACCTGCCTGTTGCGCACGGCCTCGATCCAGAAATCCGGATCGGCATATTCGGTCGGATCCTCGATGCCGGCATCATGGAAGGCCTCGCGGCGTTCGACGCAGGTGCCACAGGTGCCGCAATGGATGTCGCCGCCCTTGTAGCAGGACCAGGTCTCGGCAAAGGGCGTGCCGTAACGGGCGCCATCGGCAACGATCGCCGATTTCGGCACATGGACATAGGGCGCATAGAGCTCGACCTTGGCATAGCCGTCGAGCGCGTGATCCTGCATGTGCTGGAAGGCGTTGATGAAGCCGGGGCGGCAATCGGGATAGATGAAGTGGTCGCCGCCATGGACGGCAGTTGCCACCGCATCAAGCTTCGCACCGGCGGCGATGCCAAAGGCGATTGCCAGCATGATGGCATTGCGGTTGGGCACGACGGTGATGCGCATGGTCTCTTCCGCATAATGACCGTCGGGCACGTCGATACTGTCGGTGAGCGCCGAGCCGCTCAGATGCTTTCCGATCGCGCGGATGTCGATGAGCTTGTGGGGCACGCTCAGACGGCGGGCGCAGGCGCGGGCGAAGTCCAGTTCCTTGGCGTGGCGCTGGCCGTAATCGAAGGAGACAAGGCCGGCGAGCTCGCGCTCGGCGGCGACCTTGTGGCTCAGGGAGACGGAATCCAGTCCGCCCGAGCAGATGACGAGTGTACGCAAATTGTGGATCCTTGTTTTGACCGGGTAGGCTGCGACCGGAGATTGCTCTGCCGGTTCCTTAGCGCAGACGCGGGATGAGGAAAAGGGCGCTGAGCAGGCATCGGGCGGTTTGGTCGCGCGCGGGGGCTATTGCCCACAAGGGTGAGCGTAAGGAGCGGGCTGTCCGCAATCGTATAGATTTCCGGCCGTGAGTGCGGCCCCAAGATGACTTCGCGGGTGGCTTTCGCGCTCGGCTAGGCCCGTCCGGTCGGGCTCAGGGCGCAAGGCCGTGGGCGGCAAGTGCTGCCTTTGCGAGCTCGATGCGCAGGGGAATGTCCTGCCTGCCGCGCATGTCGATATTGACGGCGAAGACGCGGACGTCGTCGCCCTTTTCCGCCCAGCCGACGAACCAGCCGATATCTGGATCGGGCCTTGCCGCCCAGCCGGTCTTGCCTCGCAGCACATAATCGCCCTGGCGCTCGAGCTCAATCATTGCGGCGACCTGATCCATTGTCGTTGCCGACAGCGGAAGATCTCGGCGACGGAGCCGGTCGAGAAACGTGACCTGCTCAAGGGCGCTGATGCGCAGATCGCCTTCCGTCCAGTAGGGATAACGGCCCGAGGCAAGGCCATTGCCATAGCCGATGGCTTGGAGGCCGCCCTTCAAGCGGCGGTCGCCGATCTCCCGGCCCAGGCGGGCAAAGACGGGGACACAGGAACGGGCGATAGCCGTGGCCAGAGTCTGGTCAGCCTCGCATTCCTTGATAAAAAAGGGTTTGCCGTCCCACTTCAGGCGGTCGTGGAAGGGGTCTTTCACGATGCCTGTCTCCAGCGCCAGCAGGGCGCCGGCAATCTTGTAAGTCGATGCCGGGAGGAACGGCTGGCTCGCCCGCTGGCGGTGCGATACCGAGGCGGTGGTGGACCTTGGGTCATAGAGGACAATGACGCCGCTTACGCCGCGCTGCTCGAGAAGACGGGCGAGCACCGGATCCTGCCGGATGGCGAAGGCGCTGGCCGGCAGGGGCGCTGTGATGATCGCTGCGAAAGCGAGGGCGAGCAGAACCAGGCCGGGCAGGATCTGCCGGACGGGGATGCGATGTCTACTGGCCCACGGCAAGGCCGGGGTGCTCCTCATGCAGGTGGATGCGGTTGCGGCCGGAAAGCTTGGCGGCGTAAAGCGCCGCATCGGCCCTTGAATAGAGATCATAGACGATGTCGCCGCGCCGGGTTTCGGCAATGCCGGCAGAGAAGGTGCAGCGGGCGTCAGGCTTGGCCGGAATCGGGCGCAGATTGCGGATGACCGCGAGCATGCGCTCGACCAGCAGCACGGCCTCGTTTCCCGACGTGCGCGGGAAGAAGATGGCGAATTCCTCGCCGCCCACCCGGCCCAGCACATCGGCCCGGCGCAGCTGTTCCTGCAGGACGGTTGCCAGACGGCAGAGCATCAGGTCGCCGGTCTGGTGGCCATAACGGTCATTGATCGCCTTGAAGTGATCGATGTCGAGAATGCACAGGCTGCCAACCAGGCCGTTCGAAGCCTTTCCCTGTTCGAGTGCGTGCTTGATCTGGCCGAGCAGATAACGGCGATTGCCGACACCGGTGAGATCGTCGGTATTGGCTGCGCGCAATGCGACCTGCAACTGTTCGCGCATGGCGCGCTCGCCGGGTTGCAGATTGGTGATATCGCTCGCAACGGACAGCATCCAGCCATTGTCGAAGACGGTCTCGGTCATCCACAGCCAGCGGCCGTCAAGGAGATCCGTCTCGAAGGCGCGGAAGGGTACCTTGCCACGACGCGACTGGGCCGAGGTCAGCCATTGCTCGAAATTGTCGGTAGAGATGACCGAGGCGCGCCCGAGCCGGTAGTTTCGGCGCACAATCTCGGCCCAGGTGACATTCTCGCCGCGGTCCACGAAAAATGTCGCGCAAAACGCGTCGTTGGCGAAGCGCAGCCGGTCGAAACTGTCATAGACAGCCACCAGCAACGGGGTACGCTCCAGCATCGCGAACAGAGATTGTGCGTCCATCGGGTCTGTTTTGGCTGAAGTGGCCCGCGCGAGAGACGCGGCGCCAGCAACAATGAGAAAGACCGAGCGGTCGAACCGGAATTTAGCGGCCTAAAATATCCAGAATGAATGCTTTGTCCATTGGCAAGTAGAGGGCAGAATGGCCGGTTTTCGATCTGGATGTCTACAATTTCAGCAAAATAACGCGCTTACCAAGGGGAAGGCCCATGCCATTCCGAACAAGTTCTGCTGCAATTTCGGAAAGTTCGCAAAACTGTCCGACACCGACTTGGCCGGCCATTGCGGCCCTATGGTAAACCTGGTTGCGCCCAAGGCAAGCGGGTAGAGCGGACAAGGGGATGATGTGAAAGGGAAGGAGGTCGGCTTCGGGAAAGCCGGAAGATCGATGGTCGGAGTGGCGTGATTCGAACACGCGACCCCCTCGTCCCGAACGAGGTGCGCTACCAGGCTGCGCTACACTCCGCAATCGATGGCGCGTATATAGCGCCGCCTTTTGCGGTCTGCAACCCATCTATTTCGCTGCGGAAAATGATATCCACCGATTGCGTGTGGAAAACAGAATGGTTATGGTCCGCCTACCTTTTGGGGCGTCGCCAAGTGGTAAGGCAACGGTTTTTGGTACCGTCATTCCCAGGTTCGAATCCTGGCGCCCCAGCCAGTATTTTTCCGATATTTCAATAGTTTATGCGGCGGCTTGAAGCCCGAGGCCTTTCAACGGCGAGGTCGCCCGTCGGCGCCTAGACGGGCAGCCTGCGAGAGAAGTCACAGGGGCGGTTGGCGGGCCCCTTCCCGATAGTTCAGATAGGCCACGAGGCCGGAGAGATAGTGCTCCACATCGTCGATGCGGACACGGAAGGCGTGGTGGCGGATGAAGAAGCTGCCGGCGATGCGCCGAGGGTTGGCATAAAACATTGCCAGTTCCGGCCAGAAATGGCCGTTGAGCAGGTAGTGGGCGCGGTGTTCGAGCGCTTCGTGGAAGGCGGTGGGATCAATCCTGGCGAGCAGCTCGGCATGGGCGGGGTCGCCGGCGAGACGGTCGAGCATCTGACGGGCGGCCATCATGAGCTCAAGCAGGGTGGGGAAGGTCGTAATCCGGTGCCGCACGAAATCGAGGTAATCGGCGAAGTTCCTGAGGCCGAATTCGTAATAGTCGCGGCGCGGGCGATGGCGGGTGAGTTCATTGGTGGCATAGGCCAGCCAGTGGTCATGGGCACGCCAGTGGTCATGGGCGAGAAAATAATCGAAGGCGCGTTCGACTGCGGCAAGCCAGCGCGGATCGCGGGTAAGGGCATACAGGCGCATGAGGCCGAAGGCAGCCTCGCCATCGTAGTAGATGATGCGGAAGGGCTCCTTCACGGCAAGGCTCGGATAGGTGAGCACATGGTCGAAACGCCCGGTTGAGCTGTCCTGCATCCGACAGACGGCAAGAGCCAGCTGCTCCAGCAGGGAATGGTACCGCGTGCTGCCGGTAAGCTCGGCATATTTGCACAGCGCAAGCAGGCAGACGGCATTGCCGCCGAGCTTGATCTCGCCATTGGCCTCAACCAGGACGCGAGCTTCTCATCACCCAGGTCCACGGTCCTGATCAGGTGCTCCGTGAGATGGCTGAGGCCACGGTCGATGGCGTCAAAGAGTGATGGGTCGCGGGTAACCTCCCAGGCCTCGAGCATGGCATATAGGGTGCTCGCATGGCGGAGGGCATTGTAGGCGCGGATCTCGCGGTCGAAGCAGGGATGCCAGCCATAGGTGAAGCGACCGTCGGAGCCGACCTGGGTGGCAAGATAATGGCTGCCGCGCTCGATGAGGCCGCGAATATCCGCAGGCTGAAGACGTTCGATGATCCGCCGGCTGGCATCGGGGCCCGCGCCGGCAAGCCAGTGGACGGCGCCGCTTTCCTCCATGAAGGCGCCTCTGGCGGAGAACTGGATAATCGGCCGATCGTCACTGAAATCGAGGTGTTCGAGTCCGTGGCGCAGGCGGGCATAGCGCGCAAAATTGGCTTCATTGACCACCGCATGCTCAATTCCGGGGCCGCCATAGAGCATGGCATTGGCATTGAGTTCGCCCTCAAGAAACGCATTCGCGAAGCAGCGGTCGAGGGACAGGCCGTAGCGGAAATAGTTGCGTTTGGTCGAAGTAAGCCGCTGCTTCAGGATGCGCCAGGTGATCTCTTCCGCCTGCTCCACCCAGTCGACCCTGAGCCAGCAGGGCCTGATCCGCTCCCGCACCAAATGTTCCCAGAGCCTGGCGGTCACGCCATTCCAGGCGATGTCGAAATTGTCGCCTGTCGCGGTCACTGTGATGGCGCGCCGGGTGAGGTCGGTGAAGGACAGGAACAGGACGAAAGCCGGCCCGGCGCCCGCGAGACCTGCGACCCGCGGCTCGATGTTGGCGCGCAGCCGGGCAAGCCGCTCCTTCAGGTCGCCGGATAGAGCCATGGTTCAACGCTCGCGCAGGGCTTCGCGCGCCCTATTGATGGGCTTGATGAGATAATCGAGAACCGTCTTGCTGCCGGTATGGATGTCGACGGTGGCGATCATGCCGGGGCCGATCGGGAAGCGGTCGCCGCGCTTGTTGTAGAGGGCATCCGCTTCGGTCCGGATATAGACGCGATAATAGGACTGATCGGGATGGATCTCGTCCCGGATCGTGTCCGGGGAAATGCTTGCCACCCGCCCCTCAAGGGCGCCGTAAATCGCGTAATCATAAGCGGTGATCTTTACGGTCGCGCGCTGATCGGGATGGATATAGGCGATGTCGCGCGGCGAGATGCGGCCCTCGATCAGCAGCTGGTCGTCAACCGGCACGATGACCATCAGCTTGCCATTGGGCGGAACGACGCCGCCGATGGTTGTCACCTCGATATCTTTCACGATGCCGCGCACCGGTGAGCGCAGCGTGAGACGGGCAAGGGAATCGGCACGGCCGCGGATGACCGAGCTCAGGGCCTTCACCTCGGTATTGGCCTTGGCCAGTTCCTCGCGCGCCTTGACGACATAGTCGGACTGAAGCTCGGTCTCCTTGAGGCGCAGCTCGACCAGCTGGCGCTTCAGGCGGATCACCTCGACGCTACTGGCTGCGCCCATGCTGCTGAGGGACTGGCTGATGGACAATTCATCCTCGATCAGCCGCCGCGAGGCGGCGAGCCAGTCAAGCGCCTCGGCCAGGCTCCGCCGGCGGGCTTCGTACAGGCGCATTTCCGACGCCCGCAGGTCGGGAAAGGCGTCAAGCTCCGGGGGGAAGACGAGATCGGTGCCATTGACCTCGGCGGTCAGCCGGGCGGCGCTGGCCAGGGCCGCCCGATACTTCGCGGCGCTTTCCTCCACATTGGCCTCGGTCACGGTCGGATCGAGCTGGGCGAGGATCTGTCCCGGCTCCACCAGTTCGTTCTCCCGCACATGGAGTTTTGCCAGAACGCCGCCTTCGAGCGACTGGATGACCTGTTCCTGGGAGGTGGGCACGACCTTGCCGGTGCCGGTCGAGACCTCATCCAGCTCGGCGAACCACGCCCAGGCGACGAGGCACAGGGCGAATGCCATCACCAGGCGGATGAAGCGGCGGCTGCGTTCGAGCAGGGCGGTGGTGGTGCCGCCGGAGACCCAGTTGCTCAAGTCGTCGCCAGCCATGGGCGAGGCAATCCTACCGCTCATGTCCGCGTCCCCTCGACCCGGCTCACGCCGAGCAGTGCCTGAAGCGCCCGGTCCTTGGCATCATCCAGGGCAATGCGGCCGCCATCCATCACGATAAGGCGGTCGACCAACTCCAGCACGCGCATGCGGTGCGTGGCGATGATCACGGTGCGACCTGCGCTCCAGCGGGCGAATTCCTGCAAGAAATGCCGCTCGGTTGCCTCGTCCATGGCTGATGTCGGCTCATCCAGCAGGACGACCGACGGCTCCCGGATCATAAGCCTTGCCAGCAGTATCGCCTGGCGCTGGCCGCCGGACAGGCCGGCGCCGCCTTCGAGAATGCCATAGTCGAGGCCCTCGGGGCGGGCGCGGACGAAACCATCGGCGCCGACCATGGCAAGAACCCGGGCGATGTCCTCATCGGTCGCGTGGGGCGCGCCCATGGTGATGTTGTCGCGCAGGCTGCCGTGAAAGAGGCGGGAATTCTGGGTAAGCAGGCCAAGGTCGCGGCGCAGGTCAGCCGGATCGATATGCTGAAGGGCCAGGCCATCGAGGAGTACCTCGCCCTCGGCCGGATCGAGGAGGCCGGACAGCGCCAGCAGCAGCGTGGACTTGCCGGCGCCGTTGCGGCCGAGAACGGCGATGCGCTCGCCGGAGGAAATGGTGAGGCCGGCAATGTGAAGGACCGGCGGCGTCGACGCGCTGCCATAGTGGAAACGGGCCTCGCGCAGCTCGTAGGCGCCACGGATGGCTGGAGAATGGATGCGGCTTTCATCTTCCGGATGATCGACGGGCATCTGGATGAGACGATCGAGGCCACGCTTGGCGATGCGGGCATGCTGTATGCGGCCGGTGAGGGATGACAGCTGGCCCATGGGCGCAAGCATGCGCGAGCCGAGAATCGACGCACCGACAAGCGCGCCGGTGGTCATGTCGCCACTGATCACCAGCGGAGCGCCGGCGAATATGGTCACCGCATAAACGCCGAGCTGCACATGCTGAGTCCAGATGGCAAGGCCATTGGTGATCGAGCGCAGGCGGATCTGCGCCTCGCCGGTGACGGCGTTGAAGTGGTTCCACTGCTGCTCAAAACGGTGCTCGGCCTGCAGGCTCTTGATGTCCTCGATGCCCTGGATGGCCTCGACCAGCAGGGCATTGCGCAGGGAGGCCTCACGCATGGCTTCATTGGCATGAATGCGCAGGCGACGCTGCAGCATGAGACCGGGCAGGACCAGCGCGACGAGGCCGGCGAGAGGGATGAGCACCAGCGCGCCGGCCAGCCACCAGAACAGGATGAGGAACAGGAAAAAGAAGGGGAGGTCAACGAGGGCGGCGACGGTCGTGGAGGTCAGGAGCTCGCGCAGCTGATCGATGTCGCGCAGCTGGGCGATAAAGGCGCCGGTGGAGGCCGGCCGCGCCCGGTTGCGGATGCGCAGGGCATGGCCGAAGACGACATCCGAGATCTCGAGATCGGCGCGCTTGCCCATGAGGTCGAGCATCCCCATGCGGGCGCGTCGCATGAGGAAGTCGAAGGCGATGGCGAGGATGACGCCGCCGAAGAGGACATAGAGCGTGTTGAAAGACTGGGCAGGGACCACCCGGTCATAGACCTGCATGGAAAAGAGGATACCCGACAGACCAAGCAGGTTGGCAATGACCGAGGCAATGAGCACATGGCCATAGGTGCCGACGTCGCGAAGCAGTATGCGGCGGAGCCAGTCTTCCTCAAACGGACGGATATAGGCATCGACGCGGGCATCCCGCACCGAAACGGCGGGGCGCGCGAGGACAAGTTCCCTGGCTGCCCCCAGCAGTTCATCGAGAGGCTGTTCAGCCATCTGGGCCGAACCATCGGCCAGGGTGAAGGCAGCCTGCCCATCACTGGAAATGGCTTCAACCACCACCAGGCGATCATCTGCGAGATGGAGGATGAAGGGCAGGTGCCAGGAGGTCGGCTTGATGTCACGGGGGCCAAGGCGTCTTGCTTCGAGGCCCAGCTGACGTGCGATGATGCGGATCACGGCGCCATCGTCCGCGCCGCTGTTGGCAGCGGCCGCAAGCCTCGCGCTCTCCGGCGAATGGGGCAGGCGGTAATGACGGGCGACCAAGCGCAGCGCCTCGACCCAGCGGCTATGAAGGCCGCTCCCTTCATGCGCAGACTGGCCGGCAGGGTCTTCGTTGAGGATGGTGGCGCTGTTCATCATCGGGTGCTTGCCTCTGCCGTAGACGGGGGAAGGTCGATGCCGAAGGCCGCCCGCAGGCGACCGGCGCTGAACAGGCAGCCAATGTTCAGGCGGCGCAGGTCATGAACCGTATTGGCAATCTGGAAGCGGGACTCGAATAGCTCCTGCTCGGCATTGAGCAGGTCGAGCAGGGTACGGGTGCCAAGCTCCATGTATTGCTTGCGGTAAAGGTCGCGGGTGCGGGCCATGAGGTCGGAGCGCTCGCCGAGGGACGTGGCAAGGCGGTTCAAGGCGCCAATCTGGCTGCGCGCTTCCACGAGGCCACGTTCGGTGTCGCGGCGGGCGGCGCGGAGGCTTGCTTCGGCGGCCTGCAGGGCGTGCGCCGCCGCCCGGTGCCGGGCTGAGGTGGCGCCGCCATTATAGAGGTCAGATGAAACCTTAAGCCCCACCGCATATTCCGGTTGGTCGACCTTGCCGTAGCGGCGGTCGCGGTCCTGGTTGAGATCATAGGCGGTGGAGGCCTCAAGAGAGACCGTGGGATAGGCGGCCGCGCGGCTGGCGGCAAGCCGGGCCTCGGCTTCCGCCTTGCGGGCGGAGGCCTCAAGGATCGCAGGGGCATCATCGCCCCCGGACGGCGCAGCGGCACAGGCATTCTCAAGCCAGGCCGGCACGCCAGCTGCAGGGTCTGGCGCCTCCCTGCCCATAAGGGATGAAAGCACCGAACGCCAGCGATCAAGCTCCGAGCGATATTGCCATTCGGTGGCGAGAGCGGACTGGACGCGGGCATCGGCCTGGATCTTGTCCGACATCGTGCTCGCGCCCTTCTGCGAACGCTCTTGCACGAGGGCGGCAATGGAGCGGACGCCTTCGACCTGGGCTGCGGCCAAGTCAGCGAGGGCGCGGTAACGTTGCACCTCGATCACCGCCCCGGCGGTGTCGCGCGCCAGCTTGTCGATGGTGAGGAGAAGGCGGGCGCGGTCCACCCGGCCACCGGCGCGCTCGGCCTCCACGGCGCTCGAGACCTTGCCGAAATCATAGAGCATCTGCGAGGCGGTGAGGCTGAAGCGCGGGCGCCAGCCATCGCGGTTGCGGCTGCCATAGCCAGAATCGAGGCCGGCCCTGACCTTCGGATAGTAACCGGCCTCGGCAGCGCGAACGAGCTCGTCAGCGCGCAGCAGACGGCCGGTCGCCTCGTCCACCAGCGGATGGGTGCGGATGGCCTCGCGCACCGCCGCCTCGAGGGTGAGCGAGCCGCCGGGGGTGCCTGTCTCAGGTTTGGCTGCGGCCAGCGGACCAGTTGGTCTGTGGGCGGCGGGCAGCGGCTGTTGCGGCAGGGGAGGCGGCAACAGACGTTCGCCGCTTACCGCCGGATCGTTTGTCGACATCTGGCACGAGGCCAGCAGGCATGCGGCCAGGGAGAGCCCGACCAGATGCCCGGTCGCGGGCAGGTTGCGCATCGGTATTCCGCCTTCCGATGAACCCAGGGAGATGTCCCGGAAGCCCGCCGCCGTGGGCGGCGGGCTCCGAAGGTCAATCAGACGGCCAGGGCGCCGTGCTGTTCCTCTTCCTTGCTGAGCGGGTTGCTCTCGAGCGTGTCGAGCACCTTGGGGATGGTATCGAGGCTCGAGCGCGGGGTGGTCTCGTCAAGGTCATCCGCCTTAGCCGCGAGCATATCGGTCGTCTTGTGCGAGGTCGTGACGACCTCTTCGCTCAAGGGTTTCGGCTTTGCCGTGACGGCACCGGACTTGCCGGTTCCGGGTTCCTTGTCCGGCTGGGGCAGAACCAGCTCGCCATTGCCATGGTCCAGCGTCAGAGCGACCTTGAGCGGCTCGGCGGGCGGGGTGGCTCCGCTGGAAACCGAGCCGATCGCCGCCAGGTTGCCAAGAGGAACCGACTCGCCCGGTGCCACGGCGCCGGCCTGAGGCGCTTCAGCCGTTGCCGCATCCGTCGCGGGGGCGGGCTCGGCCGCCGTCTCGGCTGCCGTCTCGGCCGGCGGAGTGGCCGCCGGCGCCTCGGCGCTGAGAGTGGCATCCTCGCGGATGGTTAGCGCCAGCTTCGCCGTGACCTGCTCGCCATTCGGCATGACAATCCGGTAGGTGAAGCTCTCGGTGAAGTCGGCGCCGGTGAAGCTCAGGTCCGGATAGGGCTCGTAGTGATAGGAACCATCCGGCCGGACGATCAGGTCGCCATGGGCACCGGACAGATGGGTGCCGGCGGCGGTGACGTCGATGAAGCCATCGCCGCCATCCACCTGCAGCTTGGCGAAGTCGGGCAACGTGCCATCATTGTCGAACAGGTTGCCGCGCGCCGCCTTGGTGGAACCGGGGATGAAGCGGTCCTTGTAGGCGATGTCGACGTCGGTCACGATATTGACGATGGAGAGGGCACCGCCCAGCGTCGCCTTCACCCGATATGTGCCGGCCCCGAGGCCAAGGGTCGAGAGATCGAGCTTGGCCACCGGTCCGAGCACGCCAGCGAGGATCGTGTAAGGCAGCGTCTGCACTGCCGTCCAGCTGTCGGCTCCAGTCTGTTGCTCGATGATCAGATCACCCTTCGAGACCAGCGCCAGCGTTGCCGAAACGGTGACGGTGCCCGACACCGTCATGTTGTTCTCGATGGTGAAGCTGTTGCTGGTATAGGTGCTCTTGCCGATCAGCAGACCGGTCAGGTTCTGGTTGGCGTTGAAGTAGTTGGTGTCGGTGACATTGGTCCAGGCGACAAAGGCGGTGCCGGCATCATCCATGGCGACCACGGCGGTGCGCGCATCCTTCGACGGATCGCTCTCGTCCCAGATCAGGTCCATGCGGTCATTGTCGATCTGCACATAGAGCGTGGCCGTGTCGGTCGCGCCAGTCTTGGGGTCGACCAGGCGGTACTGGAACTGGTCAACCTTGCCGATGGACGAGCCTTCCGGCGTGGGGGTGTAGGTATAGGAACCGTCCGGCCTGATCAGCAGGTTGCCGTATTTGCCAGCGATGACCGTGCCATCCTCCGGCACGTTGGTGTCATTCACTGTGGCAATTACCGTGCGGGGCGTGACCTTGTCGGTCTTGCCGCCGATGCCGGCATCGGTGATGACATTGCCGCTGACCGGCTCGCTATGGAAGCCGCCGACCTCGGTGTAGTCCTTGTCGGTGCCGGCAACCTTGAGGGTGCCTAGGACGCCGACGCCAGCTGCGCCCTTGAAGGTGACGAAGGCGCGGTATTCACCCGGCCCGAATAGCTTTTCAGCCTGATAGCTGTTGCCCTGCAGCAGTCCGATATCGAGCAGGGTGGCATTGCCGTCATCGGCAATGCCCTTCCACTTGCCGTCAACCAGCTTCTGGACGACCACGGCGTAGTCGCTCAGCACGCCGATATTGGCGAGCGCGTTGTAGGAAAACTTGGCATCGAGCGTGTGGCCTTCCGCAACCGAGAAGGAGACGCTCGGTGTGCCCAGCACGGTCGCATCGAGATTCAGCAGGCCCAGCGACACGAGCAGCAGATAGGTCTCGCTGCCATGGTCCACATCCAGGCTGGCCGGCAGGAGCTCGACCTGTGCCTTGGACAGATTGTCGAAGGCCTCGATCTCGGCGTCCGCGTCCGCGTCCGCATCGGCGTCTGCGTCTGCATCTGCATCTGCATCTGCGTCAGCGTCGGCATCAGCATCGGCGTCTGCATCTGCGTCAGCGTCGGCATCAGCATCGGCGTCTGCATCGGCGTCTGCATCTGCATCTGCGTCAGCGTCGGCATCAGCATCGGCGTCTGCATCGGCGTCTGCGTCGGCGTCTGCATCTGCATCTGCGTCAGCGTCGGCATCAGCATCGGCATCCGCGTCGGCATCCGCATCCGCGTCAGCGTCGGCATCCGCATCGGCGTCAGCGTCTGCATCGGCATCGGCGTCAGCGTCTGCATCGGCGTCGGCATCGGCATCCGCATCGGCGTCAGCGTCTGCATCGGCATCGGCGTCAGCGTCTGCATCGGCGTCGGCATCGGCATCCGCATCTGCGTCGGCGTCCGCATCTGCATCGGCGTCTGCGT